>Ga0209671_1000966_pt1 | contig 22150 bp, 15 predicted proteins | sample WorMetHERISLAND2_2_FD_187401 | JGI IMG/M metagenome (GOLD analysis project Ga0209671, IMG submission 187401) | Marine gutless worms symbiont microbial communities from Max Planck institute for Marine Microbiology, Germany - Olavius geniculatus... | ecosystem: Host-associated > Annelida >... | reverse complement strand
GCAGGTGCGGTCTTATACAAATTAAGTGTATTCAAAGTATGCCATTTGCATTGAATGTTTTAATAGCCTCCTACAGTACTTTCACTCCTATATTATACCGTAGACTTGGCTTGCGGACCGCGATGCTTCGCGGCGAACTGAAAATGGACCGGCATTCCAAAAGTTTGAGTACCCCTGACCTATGCTCTATTGGGCGGGACGTTAAACCCTACTCACTCACTCACTCAGTCTTTTTACTCGTTTTCTCTTCGAAAGTGCGGAAACATAAGAAAACGCAAACGCACGTACATATTAACACAGCAAAAAAACAGACAGACAGACAGAACATTTATACAGTTAGAGAAAAAACGATCGTTGAATACATAACGACTGCTCAAAGTAGAAGATGACATTCGTTGCAGATTTCGTTTTACTAGACATGTCAGAAATGTCTGCCACTATAAACAATCCTTCTTCTACTTACAGCTTCACGTAAACTTACATGTTATCATCAAACTGGCCGGACTTATTTTCGTTTTTCGGCTGTCTATGCGGGAGATCGACTGGTCGATTGACTTAATTGATTTCTGCGTACGTTTGTTGCATTTAGCTGTCACATGTCCGATTGACAGCTCGTTGAATAAAAACTCAGCGGCGACGGGACAAAAAGTCGACTTTCCAGCGACCGTGGTCAGTGACTGTGACCACGGACAACGCTTTGACGATGGACTCAGCGAGGAAAAGATGAAGTGTTCAGCCGCGCGACCAACTGGACTCTGGAACCACCGACAGTACTCATGCGACGGTAACTATTTCTGCGGTGATCTAATGCCGCATATACATAAATTTGGTCGATTTCACCTCACATGCACGGATTCGGCAAAAAGTTAGCCAAGTCTGTACGGTGGCTAATTAATTACTTTAGGCCGGAGTTACATGTAAAATCAAACTTTGCAAAAATGTTACAAATATTCAAACTTCTGTGTTTTATTTTACATGTCTTTTAAGATAAATAAAAATGTTGACTGCAACGCTGCATAATAACAAATCCGAGGCAAACACTACATTTCTTCCACAATTTCTGTGTGAATGCAGCCGTAAATGAATTAAATTAATTATGATAAATGTCGAGTGTCTACGTTTGCCAAAATTATCAGGAAGAGACTGCGTGGACGTTTTGTGTGGCTCGGCTTACAGTGTACATTTAGATTGTTTCATTTCTCGATTTTTAAGCCTGTCTATGAAAACTGCAAATTACGGCCTGACTGAAAATGTTCTGAGTAAAGTTACTTTTGAACAGATGAGTTAAACTGTTTGATTCATGTAGAGTGTTTTATTTTTAGTAAATCATTGTCGACCGCCACCTTGGGTGATGAACGCCGCTGCAATGCTGAATCAAACGAGTCGCAGTGTCAACATCACTTGCTTCACCGGGTATCGGTTTCCTGACGGTGACATATTCAAAGTTCTATACTGTCATTCAGACGGCTACTGGGAATATATACCGAATTGCGATAGTACGTGCACCACTAATTATTGTCTATGCATGCATATTGACATGTAACCTAATAATTTTAATAAGAATACTGCGTAGAAAGTTGTCTTTACAAAACCGGTTTCAGCATGGATTTTGTTAGTTTTGTAACCTAATTCCGCCCTAATAATTCGCGCGATGAACTTGGAAGAAAAACAGACTAAGAAAAGTAAGCTAAACTACTCTAATTATTATCGTTAGTATTTCAACTTATTAAATGTCTAACATTCTGCAAACCTGCCAACCTGTACGTCATTTAAATATCATTTTTAATGTGTCGCAGTTTTAATAAATCTACTAAACAGTTATATTGCGACCATTTTAAAGCTGACTAAGTTCATCGTTGTGGAGTGTGGACAGCAGCCAAGAATAATTATGCAATTATAAAGTACAGAGCAGTAGGTCTATTATTTTCTGTAATGTTTTATTGCTATATTTTTATTTACAGATGTAGGCCTACTGTGAAAATATTACATTAATCTAATGTCGATTATGACAGACACATAATTATAACAGTAATAAATGCATAATGATTACGTGTGGAGCTTTAAACCGAAATTTGTAGACTTGTTAATCATCAGCTTTCCATTTACTATAAATCATCGATTAGTTTAATAGTTGTTGTGTGATTCTGTTTAGTACTTTACTGTCCGAAGTTGTCTCGCCCCGCTGACGGAACGCTGAGTACGGATGAGGTCATCTTCAACACGGTCGTGACGGTCGCTTGTAATACTGGCTTCAAACACTCGGACGGTCAACTGGTGAAGTCTGTGCGTTGTTTAGACAGCCAAACGTGGAACGATTCTTTCGCCGACTGCCAACGTATGTACATGATTGTACACTGTGTGGTTTAAAAACTGGACTGACCAGTTGTATGCCGTTGTGCCGAATTATGTCCAACACTATGATTATGTTGCTGACCAGTCGTCGCTAAATAAAGTCTCTGAAACTTTACGCAAACATGTTATTTTCAATCAGCTGAAATGAAATCTGATTTTTGGCATGTTTTGAGCAAGTTGGAAGTAAAATAAAGTCTGGACATTATAGAAATTTTTTATAATCCGTTTTCCGTACATCTCTGTTGTAGTAAACACAAAAACAACAGCAAAAAACAGCCTTTTATTGAGAACAAAACACTGCTGCCAGTGCTGTTGATTGATTATAAACATTCGTTTCGTGAACAAGTAAAACTTTGCTAAATCAGTCGCTTTCTCTATGTTGTTTCTGCTTTGTAACCAGCTGTCGAGTGTGCACGGTCGGCCCTGCCTCAGTTCGTCAACGCCCAGCAGTCTGCACCCGCTCACACTTCCTCCTTTTCATACGGGTTTCCTGTTCCATACTCGTGTCCCGCTGGAAGTCGGTTCGAGGACGGTCGAACCAACATGATGGTGACGTGCTCCGACTACGGATGGGCGTGGCCTGCCATCGTCATCTCATGCGCATGTGAGGCAGTGCTGTGCAAAACACTTTTTGTCGTGTTTCTTTACGTTTACAGTAAGTTGGAAACGCCGGTTCACTGCGTAATTAATGAAACGAACGTTTAGTTTGCAAAAAATTGATTGAATTGTTTAGCATTTTAAAGGTTTTATTGCCTTCATTACTAATAGTTGACTTTAGACTCAGACAGAGAATACATTTAACTTGCAAGTTAATAGTCATTATTCTGTCAGTGAAACGCTAAAACTAAACGCTCGCTAACCCATTCATTCAGTAGCGGATTCAAGGGGACGGGAGCGGCCGCCCATTGACCGGATGCATCTTAAAGCAAGTAAAAAATTTGCACGAAAATGCATCATTTTTGCCTACAATTTTCAAAAATTTTATGGGGAGGGTATATACCCCCCTTTTTGCCCCTATTCCAAATTTTTGAATCCGCCGCTGCATTTATTGAAACAAAATTATATTTTGCGGCTGCTTTTAAAACATATTGCGTTTCTTTTTTACATTTTACCAGCTTACAGTTGATGACTTATCATTTATCATTGTGCTTGCAGCCAACAGGTGTGCTCCGGTACCTGTAGTAGAAAACGCCGTACCTGACAGTCACCTGGCAGTTCAAGGCACTACCGTACATTACTCCTGTATCGTAGGATTTACTCTATTAACATCATCGCCACAGCTTACCACCTGTGATGGGCTGAATTGGACAGTGACTGAGCTGCCCGGCTGTCATAGTAAGCAAGTGATTTCGGACGATTTTACTGCTTCGCGTATGCAGTATTTCCGCTATTGTGTGTTAATCAAATTCATGCATGGTCTTGGGGAGTTAGTCGAAGCCGCTGATTGAGACGCCACACCAACTGCATGCTGATCAGAGCACAGTAATAGGGTGTTTACACGATCCAGCAAACGTCCAGCAAACTTCCAGCAAATGTAATCAAAATACACGTGAATTGCTGGACGTTTGCTGGACGTCTGCTGGAAGTTTGCTGGAAGTTTACTGGAAGTTTACTGGACGTTTACTGGACGTTTGCTGGGTCGTGTAAACACTCCATAATCTTCGCCAATACGCAATTACTCATAGCACATTCCAAGGAAAGATGGCCAGGCTGAGTTGGCCTAAATGGCTTGGTTAAACGTTAAGATGTACTTAATAGCGAACAGTTATCGATCTTAGTACTAAAATATTAATCGTGCATAAGTTCGCAAACAGTGCGAAATTGCCTCCAGAAATCATTTTCATCGTGTTTAATTAAGAAATTGATCATGAGCTTTGACAAAAAGTCGTGCAACTTTAGTTCTTTAATTATAGACTGTGGTCTTTACGAGTAATTTGTGTTGAGAACATAATGTAACGGAAGCTGCGTTATTTATTTATTTATTTCTATAATGTCAGCTGTGCAGTGTCCGACGGTAAACACGTCATACGCTGACGTGAACTCTACGGATACGGAGTTTGGTGTTACAGTCAACATCAGCTGTTTACCTGGCTATAGAATCAATGGTCAGACTACAGCTACTGTCCACTGCACCAGCACTGGACAATGGTCACTCAACGACACCTGCCTACGTACGTGCATGCCAACCAAACTCCTGATTTCAAACAGCTATGTGTTTTTCATTGTCACTATTTAGGCTAGGAAATGATTTGATGTCGTTCTGGTCCTGGTAGATGATCGTAGCTATGGCCGTGATTACATGTAGGCTTTTATGCCTAAATTGTAAAGTAGAAATTTCGCACAATCGTGCAAAACTTTTCAGCATATTGAACACATGTTGAAAAGAAACTGTGATGATTGTTTTCCCGTCTTTTTTGATTGTAGCCTATATTTTCAGGGGGGTGTCGTTACTATGATTGTATATATTTTTATATTTTGCTTGGTGTCTGTTTTTTTATTGTTTGCTTCGTTTTGTAAAACGAGTTAAGATATCGGTTTAGTGCCGACATGATATGCGGCTGTCTGCCTAGCTGTATGAGTACTCGTCCACTGCACTGAGCAGCCCTATTCTTATTTTTTTAATAAAGTTCTAACCTAACCCTGACCGTTTCAATTTTTTGAGCTGTTACTCTTGTTTTCTGTCCTTTGGAACCTTCACACCATTTGTGGTGTTTTCATTTTTTTTGTCTTTGAGTTAGGATTCTGTACTGGACAAACTAAAAGCAAGAGTGACGGACGGACGGACGGAGGGACGGGCAAGACCCGTAATGCGGCGTATTAAAACAGCCGCATAACAATGTTGATAATGACGTTGCAGCGGTTGATTGCGGTTCGCCAGAGGGCGCCGGTAACGCCGATATATTGTCAATGACATCTACAACGTACAACACTAGCGTGACATATCGCTGTATGTCCGGCTACTGGTTCTATCGTGATGTGTTCACACTGACCTCTACCTGTCAGGCGAACGCGCAGTGGTCTCAACTGAAGCGTCCGGATTGCACTCGTATGTCTAGTTCCATCTCTGTGTGAACTATTTAATATATTTCTAGAACTTGACCGAACCAGTTAAATAAACACTATTATGTCAGCTCTCATTTACTACCCCGCTAAAATTCGATGTATGAATGTAAAGATGGACTTAAGTGTCACGCTACTTTCAGTTTTAGTTTTTACCTCTTTTTCGAAATAACTGTTTCTTTTTTCCTATCATTTAACTAATTGTCCGCTATTTCTCCAGTTTTTTTGTCTGATGTAGGCCACGATTGTTTTTTTCACAGATTGTTTTGCTATACATCGGATTGACTTTTCCATCTTTTTGACTTTGCATCAATCGGTTTTTAATTTTTAAAAACTTTTTTGTTAACCAGCTTTTTCGTCCCAAAGCCAGAACGAATAGGCTACGGATCAGCTTAATCTGCATCGTAATGCATCGCCGAGTCGGCGCATAGTCTATTGTGAAACATCTGTCGAGGTCTTTTTAAATTCGCTATCAACAAAAAAAAACAAAAAATCAAAATGTATGTACAATACATATTTTTGCTGCATGGCGGATTAACGTGTCTTAGTAACTTTTTATCAAGTGCATAAGAATAATTCTGAGCGACACCCAAACATGTTTGTGTGTATGCTGCAGCGGTGACGTGTCCGAGACTGTTGTTTCGAGTGGTCAATATGACGGACACTGTCCCTGGTACAGTTCTGAACGTGTCCTGTCCATCCGGCCAAAAACTGACCACTGGCCATAGTATGATGACCTCCGTCTGCTCGATGACCGGAAACTGGAAACCGGAAATTCCAGAATGCGTTGGTGAGACTCAAGTACTTTATAACACAAAATAATAAAATTTTTATATTGCATATTTACGAAAAATGTTTTCAACGCATTTTTGTTTTTTCCGTGTGATGCATCATCATCATCATCATCATCATCATCATCATATTGGCCTATTCGTTTAATAAAATGTCGGCAAGCGAAATCTTGAAGAACAAAATACATTTTTAAAAATAGGTTATACAAACATTTATGAAAAACGTCAGACGGAAGTTTATGTCTGAAAGAATTTTGATGCAGCTAGTACGTGTACTTTTTAGTAGTTTAATAGTGATGACACACTGTCCAGATTTTGGCGCCTGTTTTTGGTACCAGTCGACTGGTACCAGAAACTGGTCAGTCTGTCATACTTTTCTGGTGCCATATATTTGGGTGCCAGCACGGCGTGCCAGAAACCGGCGCCGGATTGAACATGTTCAATTTCGTGCCGAAAACCGAGCAAACGATAGCACTGCTCGATTGTTTGTAAATAAAGATGAAAGATGAAGTGGAGTGATAAAAGCATTTTTCAAGTAATAGAACAGTACAAAAATGATTTTCTGTATAGTGCGTCATTAAAGACCCATCATGATAGAATCTTGAACAAAAACGTAAATTGCGTAATTGACAAGTTGGCTGTTTTTTTTCTGCCGATGTCATTTGCTGGCAAAGTGCATTGTGGTTCTGGCACCAGACGTCTGGCGCCTGTTTTCGGCGCCAGAATCCGGCGCCGGAAACAAACACCAGATAATGAAATGGTCAGTGTGTCGTTAACTTAAGAAAGTAGGTAAGTAAGAAAACTCGAAGACGCCAGGTTATTCCCGTTGTTCCAACACTCCACTTTCAATGAAGGTCACTCAGTGTGCATAATGATAAAGGTAAAGGTAAAAGGTAAAGGTCGTCAATTTGTATAGCGCATCGTCGCAAACACGCCTCTAATGCGCTTTCGTCACTAACCAGAGCCGCTTGCCGCACGGCCACCGTGTGCAGCCTGCAGACACAGGCTGGCGCAGCGGCTGGCTAGGCAACCCCAGTCAGCTGTACCAAGGTCCCCACCTTCCGTAACCCATGTAAATGAGTTACTACTTATTTTACCGTCCCACGGAGGGTAGAAGGCTGAGTCGACCTAGCTGGCAGGCTTCGCACCGAGATGGTTTACCTGCCCGCAGGCAGTCACCCATCGCAGTACTAACCTGGCCCAGCGTAGAGTAACTTCGTTTCAGCCGAAACCCGTTACCAACTAGTTAATAGTTAATAGAACAAATATTTAATAGTTGATAGTTAATAGAACAAACATAAAATCACTTTAGCGATCTGTATTGTATTCTTAAAAGTACAGCTATTCTCTTACTATGTTTGTCGCTTTGGGTATGGGTGGATCGCTCAGTCGTTTTAGGTCATTAACGCAGTTCCGTTTTTCGAGTCGTAGGTCGGTAAGTTTAAGTTGACGTTGTTCGTCGTTTTATTATATTTGCCATTCATTGCAGGTGCGACGTCTGGACAGGTATCATTTGAGCCAGTGGATGCGGAAGGCGCTGCGATCACAGGACTTATCGTTGCAGTAATCATCGCATTGTTCGTTGGCTGCATCGTCGCGCTCGACATTTTGACGTTCATTACAAAAACAAAGCCGACTGGACCGCGCCGACGACGTCGCATCTTCTGGATCAACAGAGATAATGACAATCCGGCCGGAGGGCACGAATTAAACCGTTAAAGTAACTTAAAATAGACTACAGAAATCGTGTTTTAGATTTACAGATATAACGCGCACTAGGACAGTAACATCTGATCGTTGTAAGCCGATGAACTGTGTTAAGGCTTTTCTTCGTTTTTCGGTTAATGAACAGTTAAAATATGTTGTGACTTTGAACAATATATCATCGCTTTTTGTAGAACGAACATTTAGCGACTGGGTCTATAGAGTTCGATAATTCTAACTTGATTAGCTAAAAATCTGTTTCTGATTTTAGTTTATTTTTTTAAATAAATTATTTTTAACTGTCGCAAAGTAAAGATAACAATAAAAGTAAAAGTAAAATGTAATTACTTAGAATACTATTCGAGAAAAAGTAGCATGTAAAATATCTATTTCTGTAGGGTGACAGAATACTTGCGCTTCATTAATTCACATGACTGTTGTTTTTTATTAGTATTTGTTTTTTTCTATAAGTCTTATTTACTGTATTGTATGTGTCTCGTCAACCATTTACGGTTGCATTGTAATAAAGGTCTTATCTTATCTTAACAATAAGGAACAGTTGACAGTAGCCAGCGCCTCTAAAGTTACGACCTAACCGCGTTGTGGCTGTTGTTATTATTAGCATTATTATTATTATCATCATCATCACGAATCAGTTTAAGGTTATTACGAGCCTGACACTGAAAGAATTCTATTGATCCCTAGACCATTAAAAATGAAACAAATGGCGGTGATCGACGATTCGCGCTTTAACGATGCAGAACAATTACCACGTGACGTTTCGACATAAATAGGTCAGAACGTACAATACCAGTGTTGCCACTGGTAGGCTGTCTTTTGTTTCCGTTGCGTTCACGGCTTTCCGAGTATCGATCTCTACCAGCATTGTATAAGAGCGTCTGCGACCGGCAAATAATTGTTGTTAACTGCTTAAGTCGCACCTGCATGGCAACCTGCAACAGTGCGTCCGCGTTTGTTGTCTGACTCACATAGGCCCACGTTAAGCTATGCCGAAAGAGTTTAGTGAGCAAAGCAGTGCCGAGTTTTAAAGCATTTAAGACAGAACGCAATGATTCTTCTGAGACTGCAATGATTAACGTCCGAATGACGAGAATTGTCGTCGCCCTTCTCGCAGGTACTGAAAGCTAATGTTTTTGGTGTCGGCTTTTAACAGCACTAATAGAATCTACACTGTGTCCCAATAAAGCATTCCTGACATTTTGACTGTAACTTGAAAATCAATTGTCACATTCTGATAATGTTTGGTAGCAATAATGCTGACACAACTTGCCATCAAATGATTATTTAGTTTTTTTTATTTTATCCAACGTTCATTTCTGCACTACCTTGGAAAAACAGAACCAGCAAAATATCACTTTTTTATCCAATGCGACATGATTGTGTAACTAACGTAATGCATAAAAAACATTTTGTTCACATTTCTGACACTGTGGCTGACATTTCATCTAGTTGTCCATTTTTCAACTGCCTGCAGTAAAATTGCTTGAAGTGTTGGCCCACTATGCGAACACAGGCAAGGAGACGTTTTCTCCATTAATTGACAGCAGTATCGATAATGTTTGCTCCAGACCAATCCAGGCACTACCAGTCGCTTCTTGACTTCACAAACATTTCTAAACTTTATCTCGTAGACGTACTGCTGCATGACGGTTAAACCTTGTAACAAACTGGCTGTTCGGGTCCACAGATTAGGATAGATGGAATTTATTGACGTTTTTTCATTCATTTTAACACGTATTATACTTGGTTTGCTTTCCCCAGGTAGTGCAAAAGTAGACGTTGGATGAAATAAAAAATAAAACACATTTAATAGCCAGTTCTGTCGGAAATATTTCTGCCAAATATTATTAAAATCTGCTAATTTTTATTTAAGCTACGATTAATAATGTGTGACATGTTTTTCAATTTTTCTGTTTATTTCAACACATATTTTGCTTGATATGCTTTCCCAAGATAGTGCAGAAGCATACATTGGGTGAGGTAGAAAACTAAACGGTCATTTGATGGCAAGTTTTGTCAGAAATACTCTTACCAAAAATTATCAAAATTTGATAAATGGTTTTCAGGTTACAGTCGAAAATGTCGGGGATGCTTTTTTGGAACACAGTGTATTATATGCATGACTGCTTAAAGTATTACAGATGACCGCAGTTAATTTTGTACGCATTTTTGTTTGTTATTTTGTTACTTGTAAATTTAAAAGTACATGTAGTAAGCACTCGAAGCGCTAACATTTGGCAGCAATGCGTTTTAAACATTTTAAACCAGCAAGGAAATTAATCTGCTTAGACTTTAAGTAATATTTATTTTTTTGATGTTACAGAAAGGTCGGATTTTATTTGATGAAACAAATAAACTACATGCGATAAAACGTTTGGTTAAAAAATCCGCTGCGATCTTTTTTAATAGGTCAGCTGAGAGGCGCAATATCATTTGTCATGGTTTCATTATTTTAACGATCAGCATCAATGACAGCTTTTTTACGCGCGAGAGCTAGCTAGCTAGCTATAGCGCGTATTAGATATGGTAATTCTGTCCGTCTGTCCATCACGACCCGGTACCGATCCAAGACCAGGTGAGAGAGACTTCGGGTTTACGCTGTATGATAGACTAGAGTTCTAGTATTTCGTGACAAAATTTCATGCTACTGGGTGAAGGAAGTCTCCGAACGAAAGAGAGTAAGAGGGGCACCTTTCTAAAAACGTTATTTTAGCGCTACTGGCTTGTCCAGCGTAAAAATAATTGCAAATAGGCACAGACATGTTGAGTGTCATAACAAGCACTGGCGACGAGCTTCTTACGGGTGTCAACATCGATGACACTGAATGACCTTAAACCACTAAAATAGGGGTTTTAGTGGATTTTTTTGCGATTTTTGGCTGCGACACACATTTCAAGAGTGAATTGTGCCGAAATGGCTAGAGACAGACCAAGATGACCTGCGTGTGAAATTTTTAGCATTAAATATAAATTTGAGCAGTTTAAATCCCGACCCCTACGTTTAACGAGGCCTGCGCACGAGGGTGTCAAAAAGAGGTATTCCCTAAAAGGTGGCTATTTTCTGATGGTGGCTTTTCTCGCGTGAAAATAGTTGCAGATAGGCACAGAAATGCTGCTCATCATAACAAGCATTGGTGACCAGCTTTTTAATAATATTAACATCGATGTCCTTAAATGACCTTGAATATTAAAATAAGGGATTTACGGGATTTTTTGCGATTTTTGGCTGCAAAAAAGTTGCGATGAAATGGATAAACATAGACTAAGACAACTTACAAACAGGAACTGTTATAGACTTTCGCGTGTCTCATGAGCATTAGCTCAGATTTCTTGTTACTGTTATAGTTTCATACTATTTGAAATTTAGCTTTACTAATAATTGCTACAAATAGCACAACATGATACAACGAGTTACTACCAAAAGTTGTAATAAATAGACCTTGGTGTAAAATTGCAGTTAATGTCACCTATCGGGAATCTGGCGAGTTTAACATTCCGCAAGACAGCCACAGCGCACAAAACACGCTAGTTTTTTAGAAATATTTCGCACAAGGTAGTATAGCGACAAAAAAATTAAATTGTAATGAGTGTAGCAGTAAAAACATTTTGTATATGCATATAATACATAACACATCAAGAAAAGACAATACGATACTAAGGGCGTGTATAAAGCGACAAAAATGAACTGAACTAAACTCGCTTATTACACTTATTTTTCGAACTGCCAGTTTGTTCGCTTTGTACAGTACTGTAGACGCAATTGAACTGGCATTTCAGTTTAGTTTATTTCAGTTTAGTTCCTTTCTGACGCTTTGTGCATGTGTCGATTAAATCCGTCTGAACAACACAGCTGCGATCGGTAGGTCGTCCTTGGTTACTTCATAAACGTCGTCACGTGTCGGATGTGGTGCGCTGCAGGTCAGTTGATGGTAGCGGCATCATGTCCGGCTGGGTGGTCCAGTTACTTGTCCTACTGCTACTACGTCAGTGCTACTCAAGTGGACTGGTCGACAGCACGCTCTGACTGTCAGGCAATGAACGCAGACCTTGTGAGCATCGACGATGCAAACGAAAACCAGTTCGTCAACAACATCTCGTAAGTGCTTTCAAATTGTCTGTCTGTCGCAGTAGGCCTACACAATCAAATCGTCATTAGCGTCGCTGCTTTTAACAAAAATGATTAGTTAATGTTAATGAAGATTTAGTTTATGTTTTTGTTTTTTGGTTCGTTATGGCAAAATGGCAAAATCCACGAAAGCCACAAAAGCCACGAAATCCAATTGGTTTTTGTTATTTAGTCAGTGGATTCGTGGCCTTGTGTGAAACAGGAGTTCGGGCGGCAGCGATTACTGGATAGGACTGTACAAGTCGGCAGCAGCTAAGACGGACAACTGCTACTGGCTGGACGACAACCCTTCCACGTTTCGACAGTGGGCCAGCGGTGAGCCCAACTCATATAGCAGGTGTATTCGCATGGCCTCCGGTGGCTTGTTCAAAGATATATCGTGTTATCAGGATTACGGCTACGTCTGCAAAGTGAAAGAAGGTATTGCTTTATGACAGCACATAATTATTCAGTCGTTTGATTATTGCCTTAGTGACGTTGGCCATATCGTGTTGCAATGAAAAGCCTTGTTATCGCAAGAACAACGCGCGATGTCGTTTTGGTGCACTGGCGTAGGTTTACATTTTAGCGGCGAGTATTCACGTTGTTTGATTCGTTTTCACGCACTGTCCTAGTTTCCGATAGCAAAACGTGACGCGAACGCAAAACTCAAGACGTAAAATGGCCACACAAGATTATTTAAATTTCAAGGTCACATGGGCCAACAGTCAAAAAGTAGGCCACTCAGTTTTTTGTCCCACTTTTATTAAATACCGAGCGATTTTTTTATTCAATATTGTTCATAAGTGGCGATGAAGTAATCGCCTAAGAATCCACTACAACATATTTTGATAACTTACTGTAGCACATTTTATACACATTGTGTATTACATACATTACATAAACAATAGGTTGCACACGATTTTAAAATGGCAATTATCATAATATTGCAGCGACAACAACTTTAACGCCGCAGCAGTCGACAGGTGGCGTTGTAACAACGACAGTGGGGCTGACAACTACCACTGCTGAACCTCCGACCACTACTACAGAAGCAGCCACAACAAGCGTTCTACCAACCACTACAACAGAAATAACGACTACAACAACGGTAGAAGATACGACGACAACCGTGCCTCTGACGACTACGACAGTCGCTGCTACAATGACGACAGCCGAATTAACAACAATTACGACACTGTCTACGACAACTACAACGGTGCACACAACGATAACGTCGCAGCGGACAACGACAACAGGCGTCTTACTATTAACCACGACAGAATCGGGAACAACAACAACTAAAACAACGACAACCATGAAACCAACAACTACTACAAATGCAAGTAAAACGACAATAAATGTTACTGAAACTACGACTACAGTTAAACCGACGCTAGCGACATCAACTGAACGAGGAATAACTACAACGACAGGCCCTGCGACTACAACAGCTGTCCAGCGTGCAACTAATACACTGCAGCAAAGTGCATCTGCGTCCGCTGCGCTTGCGACTACTGCAACAATAAACCGTTGGGACAATACAACATTTCGACAACTGACCGTTTGGGTTGGTAAGTGAAATTTTAATGGAATGTGTTTAAATTAAAATTTTTTCAAATATGTCGAATGTCCGTTTTTATGGAGCAATTAACTTTATACGCATTTATTTAATCTCAGCGGTTGCAAAAACTAAAACTGTATACTTGACATATTATTGCATTCGTTGACTTTTTGGACTAGATATTCCAGTCATAAATTGGAGCTTGCTTTGGTGGTGGTAATCTTGGATGTAGATTTGTTACCGTGTCTAACATCCGGTCCGCCTTTGACCAATGCTGTTTTGCGCTGGAATCGTCGTGCAACTATCGCAGTCTACCAGTGTCCAGTTGGATATGTTTTCGACGAAGGAGGCACTATTAGAAGTGTTGGTTGCAGCAATGGGCAATGGCAAGATCTGCTACCCGTCTGTCGCGGTAGGTGAATGCTTTTTGTGTATTCTGTAAGCTAATGATGTACTCCAATATATATTAGGTATACATTACGGCTAATTTGATTTTGACAAGTGCAATACAAATGTATGATACCCTACTGCAGGCGATGAGAGTACACAGTATCAAGCTAAGATCAGGGGAACGTCGTATGGTTATTAGTCAGTCATTCAATCAAAACGGATATTTTAACATTTATTGTTTAAAAAACAAACAAACAGATATGAAGGTCGGACTAATGACATGTGTGCATAGGTTGAATGACCAACGCTTACACGTGGCCAGTATAATATGACACAATAAAAACAAAAGAGAGTAAAAATGCTAATGCAGTGTACCGGTAACGCCACAAAAAATTATATGATTAAAATTGTTTAATTGCCTGCTTGCATGATTGCTTGCTGTTTGATTGATTAATTATTGTCCAATAAAGTAATTAATTAGTTAAATGAAATTGATTGATTTCCTCTTGCGTTTGTTAAATTCAGTGGTCAAGTGCCGGATTGATAGCTCGTTGAATAAAAACTCATCTCCGCCAGGACAAGAAGTCGACTTCCCAGCGACCGTGGTCAGTGTCTGTGACCACGGACAACGCTTTGACGATGGACTCAGCGAGGAAAAGATGAAGTGTTCAGCCGCACGACCAACTGGACTCTGGAACCACCGACAGTACTCGTGCGACGGTAACTATTCTACAACGATCTAAGGCGTGGTTTTATGTAAACTAAAATCAGTTGCTTCGTTTTTGATTTGACATGTAGCAACGTTCAGAGCACTGGCACAATTTTCGATCTACCGACCTTCGCCCGCCATTAAGTTGCAGCGGTTGTTGCAACGAAGGTGTGAAATATGTGACAAAGATGTTCATCTCTGTTTAGCTGTGTTTTTCTCATTTTTAATTTTAATTTTAATTTTGCTGTTTAAACTAAATGATTGACTGAATAATTGTTTGACTGATTTACGTCAGTTTTTTTTATTGATTTTAGTGGATCACTGTCGACCGGCACCTTGGGTGACGAACGCCGTTGCAAGACTGAATCCAGCCAGCCGTAGTGTCAACATCACTTGCTTCATTGGATATCGGTTTCCTGACGGTGTTTCGTTCAAAGTTCTACATTGTTATCCGGACGGCCATTGGGACGACATACCGAACTGCGACGGTACGTGCATTACTTTTCCCATAAAGCCAGCAACAGACGTCGAGTCTATTGGCAATTGAATAGATTGTGATCATTTGTGATTTTGTTCAGTGATCTACTGCCCGAAGTTGTCTCGCCCCGCTGACGGAACGCTGAGTACGGATGAGGTTATCTTCAACACGGTCGTAACGGTCGCTTGTAATATTGGCTTCAAACACTCGGACGGCCAACTGGTGAAGTCTGTTCGCTGTTTAGACAGCCAGACCTGGAACGACACCTTCGCCGACTGCCAACGTATGGATAACTAATGTACTAAAATCTAATTAATTAATTTACTTATTTATAATGCATGTTAATTTTGATTAATTAGCATAAGCATGTTGGCTCTAAACGTGGCCAGTTCTAATTTAAAAAGATTAAGTAACTTTATTCGTAAAATAAGCTGCATGCCAATTAATCGATTAATCAGTCATTTATTTGCCATAAAACATCTTACATGTGACACTGTTATGGGGTAAGCTTATTGCACAGTATCAATGCACTGACAGAAACAATCTATATATTTAAAAGAGGGATGTGTCAGTTTGGACTATGGTGACGCATCATCAGCATTATTGTAGCTAGCGGCTACGCTGCAGCGCTGTGTTTTGCACAGCGCTGCGTATCGAGACCGTAAGCCGAGTTAAGGCCCGAAGAGCCAAAATGGATATTACGTCAAAGATCAAGTGGACAGTGAGCGTATAGCGACCTGTCCGCTTGTATTTTAGCAAAATCAAGCGTAAACTGATTGGACACATGTTGTATTTTACTACTCACTTATCTCACTTACTTTAATGTAGGTTCCGGTATATACAATTAATGACAAAGTTTTCTATAACGCCTTCTAAATGTCAGCGTTTAACAATGCAAATTAGGCTTGAATAATATTGAAAAAAAAATTGAAAATAAAAGCACATAAAATCTTCAAAATTATCTAGAAAATAGGCCTACAAATATGTAGTGGCTAAAGTTACTCATGTGTATTATAAAGTTACACTGCCTGCATTCCGTCGTCGACTCAAGACACATCTGTTTACTGTTGCTTTTGAAAACAGTGGTTAACTGTAACGTAGCCAGCGCCTCTGTATCTTTACACACGTTTAGTTTTATGGCGCTTTGTAAGTTCGTTTTTAACTTTAACTTTAACACTACCATCGTTGTTTTTTCCGATGTATGATGGAGCAGCTATCGAGTGTGCACGGTCGGCCCTGCCTCAGTTCGTCAACGCCCAGCAGTCTGCACCTGCTCACACTTCCTCCTTTTCATACGGGTTTCCTGTTCCATACTCGTGTCCCGCTGGAATTCGGTTCGAGGACGGTCGAACCAACATGATGGTGACGTGCTCCGACTACGGATGGGCGTGGCCTGCCGTCGTCACCTTATGCGCATGTGAGAGTTTGACTTGCGCTTTACTTATACAAAAGTATCAGCGGTTCATTCGCAATTTTTTGCATTTTTTGCGCTTTTTGCGCGTGATGCAAAATAAATTTCTGATTAGCAGAACATGTTTATATTTACGTGGTTTTGATACATTTGATTTTTGTGTTATATGCTATTTTACTTACTATTATTAAAACCTTGTATTGTTATTGCTTTTGTCAATATGGTTGTTCTTGTTACAGTTATTACTGTTTTTTGTAGATTATAAATTAGAGTAAGCTTACATGTAGGCTATGAAATACGGGGTACTTGCTAGAACATATTAACTACCATTTCTTGTTAATTAAATTAATAGAAATATTTAAACGTTTTCTAAAATAACTGTATGTGACGTTGAATATTTTAGGAAATAGCTATGCTATTTTTATTAGTAATTGATTTTACTTTCGTCATTTTGTCTTCCAGTCAGATTATGCAAAAATAATATAAAAGGATTTGGGTGATATTTTGCACGTAATTGGCTTAAAACCCAGAAAGAGTTTATTATGGGTCAACATACCACTATTCATTGTCGTATTCATTTCTAGTTTCACTACCATAATGTGTTTTGATGGGGTAGCAGTACTTTATTTGCTAGATGGCAGAGTCATAATGACAATTAATACATTTTAGTGTACAATTAACATTTCGGTAATATTCCCAGGTAAAAACACTATTTTTGTCATATCAACTGCGTGGTTGTGATTGTGTTTGCAGCCAACAGGTGTGCTCCAGTACCTGTAGTACAAAACGCCGTACCTGACAGTTACCTGGCGGTTCAAGGCACCACCGTACATTACTCCTGTATCGTAGGATTTACTCCATTGATGTCATCGCCACAGCTTACCCTATGCGATGGAGTATATTGGAGACCACCTAAACTACCCGGTTGCGACAGTAAGCACAAGTCATATTTATTCATTAAAAATTTGCAAAGAATGTAATGGTTACATGTTGTCTAAACGTGAATTGGGTTACTGGTTACGTGCTTGCCGAAAATTGCACCGTTTTTGTCGTTTCTAATTTTATAATTTAGACTGAATCTCCTGAGTACTTCACGTGTTTCGTGTGTCAGTTGTGCAGTGTCCGGCGGTAAACACGTCGCATGCTGACGTGAACTCGACGGATACGGAGTTCGGTGTTACAGTCAACATCAGCTGTTTACCTGGCTATAGAATCAACGGCCAGACTGCAGCCACTGTCCACTGCACCAACGCTGGACATTGGTCACTCAACCACACATGTTTACGTAAGCGATAGATTAGCCTACTGCAGCATGACTCGTGTCATATTTCTCGCTGTAGCCTAATATGCTGCTGAAAGTGATGGCCCTACTGAATTATGTGGCTTAAATCCGTTTTGCTATTGTCAACTAGGCCTACCCGTGTTTTTTTTCGAAGTATTGCAGTTATAGAAACTGTGACTGTGTTTGTTGGGCTGTCTGTACATTTTTGTAGCAAATTTTTTGCGGATATTTGTGTTAAACACTGTAACTTCTAGTTTACGACAGACAAAGCTATTGTTGCAATAAAAAGTGGTGACGTTTTATGAACCACGTGTACAATGTGACGTGTTTCAGCGGTTGATTGCGGTTCGCCAGTTGGTGCAGTTAATGCCGAGAGGTTGCCGCTGACAGCCACAACGTACAACACTAGCGTGACATATCGCTGTATGTCCGGCTACTGGTTCTATCGTGATGTGTTCACACTGACCTCTACTTGTCACGCTAACGGACAGTGGTCTCAACTGGAACGCCAAACTTGCTCTCGTAAGTCCAGTATTTATACGGGATCTTCAAAGTGAAAAATGTGTGGAAACTTTTTTCTCTCTTCCCTTTTCTTTTGTTCCCCCTTTTCTGATTTTTAATACAGTAAGATACCCTGGAATGTCTTTCAAATTTTATTCCTAGTTTTTTAAGTTTAGCATATAATTTTATATGGCATATGCATTTTTGGTGCTGATCACTGTCAAAATAGGAATGCGAGAAAATTTTCGTCGGACTAGGTTTAAAATGTATTCAGCTCTAACGTAAACAATGGCGACTCAAAGCTACATGTACTTTGTTTTTTTTTGTTTAATGATAAACTGAGTAACTAAAAATATTTTTGGAATAGGTACATGTGTAGCGTGATCTATAAGAGTGGTTTCTGTGCGACATCGAATATTATATTGTTGTACTTATGCTGCAGCGGTGACGTGTCCGAGACTGTTGTTTCGAGCGGTCAATATGACGGACACTGTCCCCGGTACAGTTCTGAACGTGTCCTGTCCATCCGGCCAAAAACTGACCACTGGCCATAGTATGATGACCTCCATATGCTCGATAACCGGAAACTGGAAACCGGAAATTTTAGAATGTGTTGGTAAGATCACAGCATTTTTATAGCAGCACTAAAATAGGTTTTACTACAGATTTGACACATTTTATACTTATGCTGCGTTGGCAGAGAAATAATGATGTAGACCTTTTCATTGGTCTTAAATCATACTAGACTATTTGAAATTAAAATTATTTGTTTTGTTTATTATTGCATAAATCGTTTAGTTGTTACAACACTCCTTAGAAATGCTATACCACGAATAAGTCGACTTGTTCGCTTTTTGCCCCAAAGTTTCGAATTGCAATAGACTTGTTGTAGTTCTACTACGGCAAGTTGTGCAACTTGCTATTTGATTTTTTGTACAGCTTGCTATACGACAAATCCAGTCCGCAACAAATCAAAGTAGGTGGGGTTTCGGCTAAATGCAATTTTGTTAAATTTGTTAAATTTTGTTAAAGTTTCGTTAAATGCGATGTTCGTCAGTTTGTTTTTGTTATAAAGATAGAATATATAAAAGAGTAGACTGTATGATAAAAAATACATTTCATAATTTTTTTAATTTAAGACTTAATTAAAATTATTTAGTAATTCAGTATACTCTGATTATTGTATTTTGTGTTACGTTTTAGTAAACATACGACGTATTTTCATTTATTTCTGTCGAGCATCGCTACTTTTGTATTCGTTATATTTTGTAACAGTTATTGTTAATAGCTAAAGTAGTGTCCATGTGTGCGTGAGTGTGTGTTTTTGTTGTTGTGTTTTTTCATACCAAAAGAGATCTCGCGACCGGTGGTGTTCAAACCTGTGGAAGCGGAAGGTGCTGCCATCACAGGGATGTTAGTGATACTCGTAGTTGGTTTGTTGATCGGCTTCGTCGTCGTTCTAGACATTGTGACGTTAATAGTCATACCGCCTGAGTCACTGCGAGAACATCGTCCCCGTCGCCAATGGATGATCCGAAAATGGTAAAATCCAGGAGGGAGGGGCGATAAATACATCGAACGCCGTAGCGCGAGGACTGAGGCGCCGAAGGGGAGGCGGTGTGCCTTCCTCACTGAATGAGTGATATGGGTTTCTGGGGATAGGTCTGTCCCGACAAAAAAATGCAAATTACATGCAGAAAATGTTAAGCTTGGTACATGTTTTGTCATTGTTGTGTACCTTTTTTTCGCGCGAGAGCTAGCATAGCTATAGCGCATATTAGCTACGGTAATTCTGTCTGTCCGTCTGTCTGTCTGTCCGTCCGTCCGTCACGACCTGGTACCAATCCAAGACCAGGTGAGATAGAGATTTCAGGTTTATACCACATGATAGCCTATTGTCTCTAGTATTTCGTGACAAAATTTCGTTTTGCTGGGTAAAGGGGATCCTTTCAAACAAAAAGGCGAAACATGGGCACCCCCTTTAAAAAGCGTTATTTTACCGCTATAGGCTCGTCTAACGTAAAAATGGTAGCAGATAAGCACAGACATGCTGCATATCATAACAAGCACTGGCGTCGAGCTTCTTAGAAATGATAACATCAATGACCTTGAATGACCTTGAACCCACAAAATAGCGGGTTTTAGTGGATTTTTTACGATTTCGGGTTGCGACACCCATTTCAAGAGTGAATTGCGCCAAAATGGCTAGAGATAGACCAAAACAACTTGTAGTCCAAGTCCGAACCTTCTACTTTCAAGGTGAATTGCGCAAGCGAGTATCAACGAGGGGTGCTCTTCTAAAAAGTGGTTATTTATCCGTTGTTGGCTTGTCTAGAGCGTAAAAATAGTTCCAGATATGCACAGACATGCTGCTTATGGTAACAAGCACTAGCGACGAGCTTCTTAGAAATGCAGCTTCCAGCTCACTAATGTGCTAACATTATACGCCAAGTGGTCAAACCGCTTCTCTGCGTGTCTTAGCACGCTACGGATGCTGCCTAAATGACGTCATATCATTAAGATCGGACATCATGGACAGCAGCAGCAGCAGCCGGTCACGTGGGTTGCAGCGGTTTAATTGTGTCTTTCGCTCTTCCTGACTGTTAGTAGCGTCTGCTCATTTCGCTGAGCCGGTCTTAGCCGGGATTTTGCGACGTTTTCAATTACGGGCGGCGGCGCGCCGTTAGCGCACCTTGCTAATCCTACGCCTCGTCGACCGACGATTCACCCAACGCTGTCGTCGCCGTCGCCAGCAACGCCGCCGTTTACCGTCTCTTGGTCGGTCTCGGCACGGACTGGCCGTAAATTACCGAAGACCACCAAACGCAGTTGTTACTCGCTGCCGACATCGACGCGCCGATTTGGTTTAGTGGTTGGGCTTAAGAGTTGATGTCGAAAAATAAAGTTGCTCTACGCCGGACCCGGTTACTATTTGGATGGGTGACTGTATCTGTGTCGCAGTGTCTGCGGACAGGTAGCACATCTCGGTCGGTGTCAGAGGCAAAGCGGCAGATCGTTGAAAAAGACCACCAAACGCAGTCGTTACTCATAAGCTTTGCTTTGCGTCGACTCACTCTGTCTATCTGACCCGCCGCTGCTGCGGTGGTGTGTCTTACTGACGCTACTTACTTAGTGTAAGCGCTCAGATGTCTCTAGGCGTCAGGACTATGATTCGTTACGTCACGTGGGAGTTCTCAGTCGCCGTCCGATCTCGTTGATGTGTTGTATTCTAGTTCAGCAGATTGAAAAGTGATCGGTACTGACAGTGTTCAGTGTAGTGATCAGTATTTCTTTGCGCGTTACTGTTCATGCGAGCTTTGGATCATTACGGCGTTTGTTTAAATGGGCGTTGTGCCATTTTACCCTTTCCGACCAAGAATACAATCATTCAGTAAGCATTTATATGTACACGTACTTCGAAGTGATTGTGTTTTTGAAATAAGTAAACAAAACATTGTTCTATTTCACGCGCTCAAGAATGTTGTGACCTTAGATACAAAGACACATCACTGATCCACTCAATCGAAAAATCGATGTCTGTCAGTGACTAAAACAGATTGTAAGCTTCGCGGAGTTCGTATGCCATATTGAGACTACGTAACATTGTCGTTGTTAATCTACGAAAAAAATTGATTTGTATTTGCAAATGCTATTTAAACTATATCATCACACTTTGTGATTTATCATTCGGGGGTCAGACTTATTAGTATGTGCACCAAAGCAAAAAAAAATTTTTAATTTCTTGTTTTTAAACGCATTTGAAACTAAATTTTATTTACTTA
>Ga0209671_1000965_pt1 | contig 22162 bp, 10 predicted proteins | sample WorMetHERISLAND2_2_FD_187401 | JGI IMG/M metagenome (GOLD analysis project Ga0209671, IMG submission 187401) | Marine gutless worms symbiont microbial communities from Max Planck institute for Marine Microbiology, Germany - Olavius geniculatus... | ecosystem: Host-associated > Annelida >... | reverse complement strand
TTAGTTTTTATTTTAAGTAAGTGGTTGTTTTTAGATAGTAGCAACTTTGCCGTTTCCGGTTAATTTTTGTTCGCGGTTTTGTCGCAGTTTGTCGAAGTTATAGCCTTTTCGTGTTGTTTGATAACAGATATCTGGTGCTGGGTTGTTTTATTCGCGAAAAAAATTATTTGCAAGTAGCCATTAGCTTTTAACAGCTCTGTGGTAGATAGATCTAAGGTGAGACGTATTTGTTTACATTGGCTCAGTGAATTTGAGGCTCAGTTGCCTCGTCGTACTGTAGCCTTACTGTTGAAAGCAAGTTGATTATTTGTGCAGTGCATTCGAAAAAAACTGCAGCTAGGGACGTGTGAAGATGACGGTACCGGCGCAATGATATCTCGTGTTTACTAAAGTAGTTCGCCACATTAGAGCTGTGCTGTTTTGAATAATTTATTACTGAAGAGCACTTTCCGAACCAAGTTATTGTGTTCTAGTGAAACAATTCATCACATTTTTATTTTCCTGGGGAGGGGGCGCTGCCCCTTCCACAGACCCTACCCCCGTTTTGTGGTTAAGGAAGTAATTTTGATAGCAGATGTGCGTAACTGTGCATAGGTCAATGATCCCGTTTACTTATTTGATCGCATGCGAAAATGGCTAGCGTGTATGAAGAAAACGGCACCAAAAAGAAATAACTAATGATAATTAGATTAGTGAATTAAACTAACGTGAAATTCAACAGACAAAGCGAAATGTGTTAAAATCACAAAAAAATATTTGTTAAAACGCAATGAAACTCGCAAGTTGTTTGGAGCTATTTTGTTGTGGTGAATGTGTACAAAATGGTACGTCGGTTTGTTTACATTTATCAGTTTGTTTCCGGTACCGTAGTTTTCACTCTAGTCCTGCAGCTATTTTTAGTAATTACTGAAAAGTGGGAATGGCTATCGAATCGAACGTTGCTAAAATTTTGTGGACTGGAGGACAAAGTTGCGACATAAAATGGTGGGCAAAAAATTGGGACGTGTTCATCTGAAATTGGGGTTTACTACTTTTCGGCTACACAGTTGTGGCACAAATGAAAAACTACCATTTAATGTGGTTAACTGAATCAGAGCTTGCCTCAATCACGGCATATGTGGCGATCACTTGCAATCAGGTGCAAAACTGATTGTGATTATTGTGTGTACTCATACTGTGTGCATAAAGTACTCGCCCTACGGGTGGGTTACTTTGCTAGTGAAATGAATGCACGCAAGAGTTTGGTCACTACCGCATGCCAAGTAACACGATCGCCGATGATTACATAATGAGCTTCATCTGGCAGCCACCAGTGCCAGCGCCATAAAGTCGTTTTACATTTCAGCATCATCAAACATCCAAAACCTGCATGTTTAATGTCTCATAACGTACTTGCTGTTCATGTGCGCTATTAGACTTGAAAGCAAAATGCAGGGGGGGGCGATTCAGTCAGGGAGGCGATGTTATTTTATTGGGTGGGGGCAAATTTTCAAGCGAAGGCATGGTTTTTTTGCCGCAAACCTCGCTCCCAGGACAATTTTGTCTTACCAAGGGGGCGACATTTTGAGGGGGATATGCCATTTTGTGACACCGACACATGTCGCAGAGACTATGAAATTCATGACCGGCCTTAAGGCCTTAGGCTGGGATCTTTAAGTGGCCGTCAGATGTCGCCACAAAGTTGAGGAGTACTGACAAACTTAACAGAATCGGCGGGGAAAGAAGACCCGGCAACTCAACCCCTGCCCCCTTAAGCTGCCTGTGGGGGCAGGTGGGAGGCAAAGTGGGGGGCACATACCTAAGGCCCAAAGACTCAAACGCTGCAGTCGGGGTTCACGACCGTGTAACAGAGAAGGCACTAGAGGGGGCTGACAGACAGACAGACTTTCTGCGCATTATAGTAAGACTACTTGGCTTAGGTTTTAGTCATCTGCTGTAGAAACTTGGACTGATCCAACATTTGGCATTTAATTGCTGCATGCCACATGGTGGGGGATGGAAGCCATCGCAGCATCAGCAGCCAGTTGTGCATTGTGGGGGAAGATCAAGAAGTGCCTGAGTGGGTGCTGCAGTGCATAGTTGCAGGGAAGAGGAACTTGCATGTATTGTATTACCAGACAGACTACAGTGACGTCATAACACCTGATCATGATTAGTGATATGGATCACTTTGCTAAGTTATCGAGCCAAGCCTTAAACTGAATTTTCAGCAAGCAACACACTGTATATGGCGTTGAATAGTGCATGAATGATTTATGTTAATTGTTTTGTTTCAATGTAGATGGAGTACCCAGATGAATTTAATACCAGCATTTACTATCTGCGTGAAAATGGAAGACTGCATGTGTATACCGAGAACATTTTTCCTTCGGGATTCAGTAAACATAAACTCATTAAATTTCATGACTATCCATCAACAACTGTCACAGCATTGGAAAACGTCATGCATCCTTCTCTTTGTGATAATGTGCTGACATTATTTGACTTGTGTTTGGCATATTTGTCGGCCAACGTTCAGAACATTGCCTCATTAGTGGGATTTCCCGATATAGTCGGTGAAAAGATTTTTGCTGCAGTGCAGAAACGGGGAATTCTGCAGTCGTTTGCCGATCATGACTGTGCATTGGTGCTGCAATTGTTTGATAAAGCATATGGCAGTTTGATGTTGGAAGAGCTAAGTGTGAAAAATCTTTCTGTGCTTGAAAAACATATCGAAAGTTTTTCAGCTTTTTGTCATGTTACCAAACTGGACGTTACTGGATGTACGCTGGGAGATAACCATGACTATCTGCTGCGCATTGGTCATTTTTCTCTGTAAGCTTTTACTTTTTGTGACAATATTTTTAGATATTGATGTTTATATATTAGCAGGACTGTAGCAGATTTATGTGTTTTACTCTACTGTTTAGATATTGTAGATGAATATAACAGTTTATCATTTGCTGTTCTTACTTCTTGAGTGCCTTACAGTGGACTGGGCAACCATCAGGCCATCAGCCTGCAAAAGTCCTGCTTTAACACTTTCCTTAATTCTTCATCACATCTTTGCTTAGTTTCAGAAACTTTAGAAAAACTGGCTTTTAAAACAAAATTGAAGTGTTGATAGCAATACTAGCTGTGGTTTTGAGTAATGGCAGCAGCAAGGACTGATTTGTGGATGAAGTACGTGAAAGCCATTATGTGATTGTGTGTATAATATTTGCATAATATTTTTATTTGACTGCATAACAACATAGATATGGCATCTCAGTTTTTAGTACAAGGTTGTGCACTGGAATTACTGTGTGATAAATTCATGTGAGGTCTCTGCAGTTTTAGGTGTCATCTGAATATATAGCCATTTTAACAATTGACTTGCCACCAGATAGATTACATTTTTTGCTAATTCTTTGGCTTTGTAACAGTCAACAGATGAGTAGAGCTATTTTTATCTTATTTTTTTTGATGATCATATGTTGTCAATGTGTTGTTTTGTGTTTGTAATAAATTGTGTGTGTGTAATGTGTGTCTAATTGGGTACTTTGTTTATTTAACAAGGTTGGTTGTACTTGTATTGCAAAACACTGGTGTTTCTGACGATGGTTTACAAAAGCTGACAACGCCAGCCAGAATGTTTGGCAAAGGCCCTATTGGACTCACTCATCTCGACGTTTCATGTACGTTGTTTGTTCTCTTAGTGAATTTCTTTTTATTTTTAGTTTGACTGAACATTAATCGAGGCTGTCTTCATGCTTCAGTTGTCCATTGATATGAATTGATGTAACCTCGTTTGGGTGGTAGCACAGCTTTTAAGTTTAAGGGTATTGCCACTAAGCACCAGTATAAAGCCACCTCCAGTTTCTCCATAAAAGATTGTACAAAGAAATGCATTGCTGTGGGTAGTAACTTAGATACAGAATGTTTTGTCATCAAACTTACAGGTAGGAAGCCTCAAGAAAACACTTTTTATGCGTATCTACACCTTTTTTGTTTCTCGTGTTCCAAAAAAATGATTGTTTCAGGAATTGTGACAGAAGTTTTGCAGTCTCATTGCCCACCTAATTAAAAATGGCATAGTTATGAAAATTGATTTTGACTCTGTATTTTTTTTTGTTTTGTGAAAAATGCAGATGTCCTTAGCTAATGTAGCTCGTGTGTTTACTAATTTAGCACATGCATGTATAGCACTTGGTAAGCATTCAGCATGGTCTACTTATGCATTTGCTGTCTCTGTGTTGGCAGTTAATAACATTTTTAGTAGATTACAATCAATGTGTAGAATGTTTACAATATTAATATGTTTTTGTATAGATAATTCTTGTATATCATCCAGATGTGGCAAATATCTACAAGTCTTTAAGCATCTTATGCTACTGAATGTATCAAGAACTTCTGTCAAAGTACTTTATTTCACTTATTTCTCATTCTTTATATATTTATTGTGGGATGTGTTATGTTAGTCTGACTCATATCAGATTGATAATATTTATTTATTTATTTGGTTTACAGCTGTTGTAAAAGTTGTGTACAAACTCTTATTAATTACTTTTTTACATTCTAGTTAGATTTGTTTTCTGTGTGTACTCGTACTGTATGCAGTATATGTACATAAAGTTATTGTTGTGGCAGACATTTTGCCGGCCAATTGTCCTCTATATCACTCAGCCAATAGTGAAAAAGCTCTGAAATATTTGTAGGAGCACTTTGTGCATTTTTGTCTAGTTTTATTGCAATCACACTATAACCTGCAGTAATTTGATGTTAAAATTGTCTATGAAACAATAAATGATTGATTGACGGTTTGATTCATTGATGATATTATACTTCTACAGGGAAGATGTTGGCTTGGTGCTGAAATTATATGCATTGCACTTAGTGCCCTGGGCAACTTTAAAACTGTTCTTACAATTTTAGGTTTAGGTATTTTTTTTGTGTTTCATTATTATGTGTATGTGCAATATTTGCCTGGAAAGGCCTTCCCCGAAATGAGAAATGATTTATACTGTGTCGGGCAAGACGTTAAACCCTACTCACTCACTCACTCACTTTAAAACTGACATTTTACTTTGTGAACTGAAAAACTATTTATTGATCTGCCAATTTGTTGCCTAATTTGTCTCTAGATTGATTTATTGGCTGATTTGTTATTATGGATTTTTTGTTGTTTATCCAGCTTGCTGATCTTGACCTTTAACCATTTTACCACAGAATTGATAGAATAATTGATCAATCAATTGATGGACTGGTTTCTTGGTTGGTCATCCATCGATTCATTTATTGCTTGATTTGTCGCTAGGTGGCCAGAGATGGCAGTCGTATTTCTTTCACTGCTCAGTTTATTTATTGGTCTTTTGTTGCTGTCGGTGTTCATGGATGCTTGCCGTGTGATGGCTGACGTCCAGAGACCACCCATAGCCCATCTCTACCCATATAGCGACTTCTGGCACCTCAGATTTTGCTTGCTGACATTGTGCGCCTTATAAACAACTATATTATTATTACCATATTGTTGTTGTTTGCTGTATAGTTATCAGACGTCAGTGAAGTGGCATCTTCATTGAACCTGGTTCTAAGTGACATGAGTTCGTCTGATGTTGAGATGAAATTCTCCAGTGTGAGTAACGTTGGTTGGGCCGCTGAGATTATAGATGCTTGGAATACCGCTGTGTCAAACCCAGTAGCAGTTGAGCCGCTCACATCAGCACAGAGTGGCTCCAGTCAGTTGCAATGTGGCACATTCTGTACGTGTTCCTGCACTATTTATGGCGATATATTTCGCCTCAATATTTTGTAATTTTTTCTTATTTTGCATATTTGATTTGGACAGTGTATTGTATTTTTCTTTTATTTTCACTTGTATAGATGAGTGCTACTTTTTCAGGGTGTTATTAACGACTTCTTATTATGTTATTCCTGTTAATAACTAAAAATGATCAAATATCTTAAGACTTTGTGAAGAAAGTGCTGCCACCTGATGAACACAACGGAGTATTAGTTCACGCCTTATCTCCTAATGGTAAAGAATTGTGGATGATCCAGAATTTATGACAGAATCTGGATTGCCACCAAAATTTTTATTATTTTTCTGAGTCACGTGCTCTTACCCACCGAGGTCAGCCACCTTGACGTGGTGGTGGGGCTTTGCTCCGATGACCCAAAAGATTTCTACAATCTGGAGGATAGGAGCGTACTAAGAGCTGACCAAAGACATGAGAACATTTACTACACGTTACCAGTGCTTTTGTGCTGGTTTTGGCTTTACAGCCGACTACGGCTTTATAGCCGTCTACTTACGGCCTCACAGCCATTATTTACGGCTTCACAGCCGTCTGCGGCTTTATAGCCGTTACTTGTAACCTGTGGTTACTTTAGGGGACGCGCATTGGGCCGAACTGATACGGCCTCAGCGCTGGGCAGGTGTAAGAGCCTGCCCACCCCCAAGGCAAGGCAAGGCAAGGCAAGGAGTCACGTGCTCGACCCTGCTTTCTTTTTTCAAAATCCATTCATAATTTGTTGAGTTATCTTGAATATAAACAGTTATGCCTCTGCTGTTTTTCAGTGCAAGGTATAACATTTTATCTGACGTTTTTGTCTTATGTTTTGCTAACTGTGCATTGTATTGTACGCATTATATGTTTTTGTCGTGTCAATTTTCACAATCCAGCCTTTTGGCTGCAGGACTGTATTAAACATTCATTTCTGTTGTATGTGTGTACATTTGTTTAGATTCGAAGCCCCACAAGCCTGTATCTCCACAGGAAGCCGCTACTCCGCTGCTGTCTGATGACCGTTTGATTCTTGTCCGCCAAGCTGCGGAACCTGCCAGAGCAAGAATACAGCATACGCGGAAGACTGTCACTACAAGCAATCATAAGACATTGAGCTGCAAAGACAGTGTTGATGTATTGTCTAGTGATTCAAGTGCAGACGAACATGAACATTGGATGAATGTTTACAGAAGCAGCACAGATATTACAACATCGTCGTCGGTGACCAGTGTTGGCAGAACAGGCAGTAGGCTGTTGACTGCGTTGAACCATTCACACTGAGAGTTTACCTGCGTATGATGAGCTGTGTAAATTTGTCAAAAATTACAACCTTTATTTACCAGTTTGTTGACATTTTGGCAAATGCCGCTGACTGCCTTTCACCGAAATGCTTTTCTTATCAGTTGCCAAAATGTCAGCAGATTAGTAAATGAAGGCTGTAAGATTATAAACACCCCCATTGAACCAGTATAGAGATGGTGATTTTTACATATTTGGAAAATTAGTCTTGTAATGTCTGAAAATTAACTGGGCGATTCCAGACTGAATTGTGGTAGCACCAAATTATCACTAGTCTGTACAGCAGTGATTTTCAACGGGGGTTCCGCGGAACCCCCGCGAGCATCTGCCAAGGGTTCCGCGGCTGGTCAGTAAAAAATAAAATAACTTAGCATGTGAAATTACGTCAGACCAGGCCACAGAACTACTAAGCACCAAATAGGCCTACTTAGCTTCAAAATAGCATTTATGGACGCCTTTTTTTGCATAAGCCTACAGTGTTTAATATTTTTCTTGTTGACAGTCTTAGCATGTTTGCGTCAAACAATGAACACTAATAACATATTATTGCTAGTGTTAAGAAATTGTTTGTCCATTTATTGAAATAATTTCAATTCCTGAAACGTTTTGTTTGAAAGATATGAAAAAACCTCAAACTGCAGCGCAGCTAGCTGGGGGTACAGACCCCCTAAGCTGCCCGAGGGCGTCCATGGGGTTGGTGGAAGAAAGCTGAACGGCCGTTAGTGACCGCCTCTCCTGGTTAAGTACAATAACGTAATGCTGTCTGTGGATGAAAACAAATTGCTAAATAATATTGTCTAATACAGTCAAATTAAGCAAGTCTTTAGCTTGTTGTTTTATTGTCAGCTTTTGGAGGCACTGCTCCAGACCCTCACAGGTTCCCTGCCTCTTGACTCCGCTGAGGACATCAGTCTCCAGACACTAAAACTTTTACTTTGCCTTCCACTTCGCATAATCTGCTGGACCCGCAGATCATTGTATGGGGTTCTGTGAGTGATCATAACACTTACGTAGGGTTCCGCTGCAGCAAAAAGGTTGAAAAACACTGCTGTGCAGTATATATTGAACATGGTTTATGTATATTCTTGAATTGGAGCGTGGTATGTCACATATCGTAACATCGTTTTTGATTGTGCTGATTTCGTTCTTGTCTGTTCACTTTTTTGCTGTAGCGTTAATGCTGCTACACTAGTGATGGGTTTTTGTCTTAAAAACTGCTTGTTAATGAGCTACTTTTCCGCTAGGAATGAAATATGTAGGCCTGTTTCATCTAGAGTATGGTATGGATGGTATAAGTGAATGCATATACATTCTGGGCACACTGTGGTTAAACACACTCATTCCACGATTGTCAATTGGCGATAGTGCAAGCCTGATCTACGCTGTCTTTGGTTGGTCGTATATCAGTGCACCCATATAGTTAGCAACTTTTATACACCTTTATACCACCACAGACAGAAAGCCACAGTATAGACTGCATGGACTGGATTATAGCAGTAGACTGTACACCGTGTCTCAAAAAACATCCTCATCATTTTTGATTGTAACTCGAAGAAGTCTTATCAGATTTTCATACTTTTTGGCAACTGGCCATCATATGACCATTCATTTTCCCACCTTACCCAACGTCTGCTCCTGCACTACCTGGGGAAAACAGAACCAACAAAAATATTACTTTTTTATCCAATGCAATCGATGCAATTACTTATTCAAAATAACACATTTTGTTCACATTTTTGACATCTTGGCTGGCATTTTATTGTCCGTTTTTGCAACTGTCTGCAGTAAAATTGTTTGAAATGTCAGCCCGTTGTGCAAACATAGGCATGGAGATGCTTTCTGCATTTGTTGACAGCAGTATCGGTACCATTCTGTTTTAGACTTCACTAGTCACTTCTTGAATTCGTCAGCATTCATAAACGTTATCTTATATGCATGACAATCAGACGGATAGATGGAATTTATTGACTTTTTTTACTTATTTTAACGAGTATTTTGCTAGGTCTGCTTTTTCCAGGTAGTTCAGAAGCAGATGTTGGGTGGGGTAGTAACTGAAACAGTCATTTAATAGCCATTTATGTCAGAAATATTCGTGCCAAAAATTACTAAAATCTGATAGTAAATCTTTTTCAAGTTATGATTGATACGTTGGAGATGTTTTCTTCATGTTTTTTTGTTCATTTCAACGCATATTTCGCTTGGTCTGCTGTCTCTAGGTAGTGCAGAAGCACACGTTTTGTGATGTGTGAAACTGACTAGTATTTGGTGGCAAGTTGTCTCGGAAATATTCCTGCCAAAAATTATTAACGTCTGGTAATGCGTAGCCAAGTTACAGTTGAACATGTCGGGATATTTTTGTGACACAGTGTATACCTACGCGTCAAGTTCCGCAAAGTAAGTAGGGCAGTGGCAGTTCTAGTCTCATAAATCCGGTGTGCTGTGCTTAAAGTGCTCCGCCCGAACCCTGCTGAACAGAATGATGTGCAAACTACGGGTGCTGAGCCAAAATCTGGGTGTGCTGCGCCACCCGCAGCTCCTTGCTAGACCCGCCACGCCACTGAAATAGGGGAAAACAAAATCGACAAATGCCAGGGGAAATCCGAGCACAATGGTCGTATAACAGCCCGTCTTACGGCGACTCGAGCGAGTAGGCCTACGTAGTGCTGGCGTGTATAAGTGAGTAAAATGCGGTTGTCCGCTGTGTGACGTGAACGTAGGCGCTACGTCTAATCACATTCGCGCGTCTCGTCATCTTGTTTGCTAAGTGCGCGCGTTCTGTCGACGGCTGTCTGCATAACCTCTGTCATGGCGACTCAGTCAGCCTTCGTTGACAGATCTTACACGGCGTCCGTACCCCCGGCTGTTGAACATGTCGGCCGAACGTCTTAAGTTAATACAACTTTCGCATCGATTGAATACTGCTGACGGAATGAGGGACAGCGGTCAATGGAGGGCGGGGGAGTACAGAATAAGCCTACAATCAGAAGGGCAGAAGTTTCATCACCATTCATTTAGGATTTCGTCAAGAGGACCAGAAATTTTTGTTCACTTTCGTCCATTTCGTCCACTTTCTCTTAATCTCCCGATTTCCCTGTTTTCCTTTTCTATTTATCCCCGATCTGCGCCAGAACCGAGATGATTTTACAATACAGAACAATACAATGGAGAATTTGCACTCAAAAACTGACAAACAAACTATCAGTTTAATCTAGCACATAAACTAAAAAAACTTAAACGTTTAAAAGGAAAATGAAATGAGAGATACTGAGAATAGAAATAATGTTCAATGTAAAAGTGACAAAATTCGAAAAATGACTGAAGTAAAGACAACTAAAATAAGAAAAAAAACTGAAAAGGTAAGAAATAAAGAATAATAATGAAAACTAAAACTCAGAAACCGCGAACGAGGGCGCTAAATGAGAGGGGGTGGACGCAACTTGCGATTTTTGGCCAATAAGTCGCTGTATCTCAGTAACGGTGCGAGATAGGGCCTAGGTTACTATTAATCACTAATAGGAAGTCGTACACTGGCTCTCGATTGGCGCCAAATTCAATGACATTGAATGACCTTGAACGCTAAAATAGGGGGTTCTATGGAGTTTTTGGCGATTTCGGGCTGCGACACAAGTCTATATCATTCACAAGGTGGCGTCACGCTACTATCGTTATGCGATCCAGATAGAGAATTTGGCATTTGTATATTAACTTAGCGCGAACATCTCAATTTTCAGCTAGACTACTGAACCGGAACTGCTGTAGGCTTTCGCGCGTCTCGTGAGCATTAGCTCAAATTTCTTGTCAGTGGAAAGTTTCAAGCTATAAGTGGTCATATCTTGGAAACGGTGCGAGATAGAGCCTAAGTTGCATATTAAATCGCATATTGGCTTTCAAATGACATGAAAATGATTCACCTTGAATGGCCTTGAAGATCAGTACTGCAGCAAGTACTATATAGGCTGTAGCGTGTCTTCCCCAGCAAAGCGTTTTTATTGGGAAAAAATTGCAAAACCTGCGTCGATTGGTTATTTCTACGGCTGAACCAAGTTCGCAACAAAGGGGTCCTGCACGATCTTCCCCGTTAAAGCTTTTCTTTGTTTTCTCATTTCTCAGAAATTTACGGAAACTGCCGGAACTTTGTCATTTCAGCACAATGAACGAGGAAAGACGTCGCAGCGCTTAGTGCCAACGTGTATCCGTCTGTCCGTCCACTTGCCTACAATAAACTAGTTTGCAGTCGGCGCTGGATCCACCGGACGCGCATGAGACCGCCGGCTATATGTGGCGCCTGATACGTGGACGCGTCTTTTTCTTGCGTCCGGTGACCTTGGCCTTTGATTTTTGGTACTCCAAAAACTAACACACCGTTTCTGCATAACACTCGTGGCAATAATGTGGTTTTCTACGCCTTTTCTTATTCTAATTTAGGGGCCCGTAGGGGACGAACGGCCGGAGATGAACAGAATGCGGTCTGTAGGCCTATAGTCGTCCCAGAGGAGCAAGTGTTCCTGGAACACGCAATGGTAGCGTTCGAGTTTGAGTATAGAGTAGACCTATGTACTCGAATACCCGTCACGCGAGACGAAGTCAGTGAGTGAATAGAGTTTTAACAATAGCGTCGTGGAAGGGAGGGACCAACTGCCCCCACTACATTTTATTTATCGGAAAATATTTCTCCCCTTCAAAAAATCAGAGCTGCCAATGTTCCATTTAGGCGAAAATTGGGAATATGTCGGAAATTGGCAGTTGTGTATGAAAAAATGCATCTTTCTATCTTCTTTTTAGAACTTAACTTACAACGCCGCTGTTCCCATGGTCCAAATAAGAAATTCGAGCTAATGCTCACGAGACGCGCGAAAGCCTATAGCAGTTCCGGTTCAGTAGTTTAGCTGAAAATTGGGGTGTTCACGCTAAGTTAATATACAAATACCGAATTCTCTATCTGGATCGCATAGCGATAGTAGCGTGACGCCACCTTGTGAATGATGTAGACTTGTGTCGCAGCCCGAAATCGCCAAAGAAATCCATAAAGCCGCCTATTTTAGCGTTCAAGATCATTGAATTCAGCGCCAATTGAGAGCCAGTGTACGACTTCCTGTTAGTGATTAATAGTAACCTAGGCTTTAGACCTATCTCGCACCTTACTGAGATACAGCGACTTATTAGCCAAAAATCGCAAATTTTGTCTACCTCTCTCATTTAGCGCCTTCGTTCAGGGTGACCCTCTTCAAATTTATGGAAAAGCTTTACGGTTTTGAAACTAGAGTCTTCCAGGCAGCCGACAGTGAAGATTTGGTGATCCTAGCTTGCACCGTTTTTGACTGATCCACCCGTGTGACAGACGGACGGACAGACAGACAGAATTGCGATGGCTAAGACGCGCTGAAAGCAGTAGCTGCTTTCGCGCGTAAAAACTGATAGGCCTCAGAGATAAAAGTACGCCATGCGGACACATCGCACAGGATGTGGCGGGATTAATAATTAGGCCTACATGATCACTCCTTCATCCATAATGCGCGGTGTCATGCTTATACACGGCATATACTGCAATAAGAGAGTGAAAAAAATGTCAGGGTGGGAATTGTTGTAGGGGACAACGTGCGGAGAGAAAGTCCACGGGAAACATCCTACAGTACAGTAGGACTCTCTGCCGACGCAGTTTTATCGACGAAACATTGCAAATCGGCAGCGGCAGTTTTAGTGTCGCGTTGGTGACGTAGGCCTAAAACGGTGATTTTACATGCTCTCGCAGCGCCCCGCCACAGCCCTCTCTCCGTCGGCATGCATAATGCATGCGTAGGCTAACTAACTAACTGGGTGGCGGTCGTGTAGTGCTGCCGAAAATATATATTCATTCGTCTCTATTTCGACAAATCACAGAAAGACTGCAGCCGATTGTGTCGGATTGAAGAGAAAAACTCAACCTAATAGGGTGTTTTTGTAAGTTAAGTTTACAGCATCGGCGGATTCATTAAAACTGACAAAACAGTGAGACATCTGGCTCTGCTACCTGACTCGGGTAACAGTAAAGATTATTTTATTACGCGGTGACTATTTATCCGGCATCCGTACAAACAGCTAATACGAGCACCGAGCACCCATGGCCGTCTAAAACGGTCGCCGTCTAGAAACGGCTATTCATTCGGCGATCGGATGAATAGTCTAGTGACAGTGGCTGTCGGATAAATATTTTGTGCCATTTTACTAATTTGTTGGCACAAACTGTTAAGCGTTTACATTTTTAGTCGTTTTCTCTAACAAAATATTACTGATAAAAACATCGCTCTGAAGTCTGTGTATATTTTTTCACGGAATTCAACTAACGGCAATGAGTTTGGGCCGGTAGTTTTCGGTAACTGGAAAATGCAGTTACCGATCTGCTTCCATGAACATGCGCAATTATTCTGAAACTTACAATCTTTTGCTTTAATCTTTTTCGGTTCTGCCGCATTACACTGTTCCGCAATTTTCATACGATCTGACTGATCTGTCGCAATTCTGCATTTTCATGTCCATAATTCTTCCAAGAGTTGGATTGATTTCTTTCAAATAGGCTTAACCAGTACATATCGGCGACATTTCGCCCGTGCTTGCAGCATATTTTTGGACTTGTGGAAGGCTCCCCAGGGAGGAACCTTTCATGATTACCACATCAATTTTCTTTACATGTCGCATATCCTTTTCGCGCCGAAAAAACAGCAAATCATAAATAATTCTTAAGTTCATCACATCAGATTACAGTAGGCTACCATGCTCGCTAGGACAATTATTGTGTGGCGAAGCACATTACTCTACGAGTAAGCAGAACGATAGCATCACGTTCTACATACAGCAAGTCTGACCATTTTAGACGAGCCTCGATCATTACAAACCGAAAATGCTCGACACTGGGACGATATAGCAGTATAATAGCACAAAGGACGCCACATCTCTATTCTCCAGTTTTATTGCTATTTACGATCATTGATCATCATTGCTGCCTATGATAATGATGGTCACTCTGTCTGGACCCGATATTTGTGCATTGATCGTCGCCATATCCGGATTTAGCCGTCGATGCCGATGCAGCTGATGCAGTTGATAAACTGACGGGCATCATGAGCCTACTGGGTAGGCGGCGGGTACCAGGGGCATGGGGCTAAGTCCCCTAAATTTTAGGTCAAAGTTTGCTATCAGCAGAAATTCATTATCTTTTTACTGTCACCATCTCATGGGTATGTTGTGCATTAACCTGCGCTTTATTATAATTTCCTTAACTTTTAAAGTCTTTCAGCTACTGTAGACTAACAATACCGGTAGACCTATTTTGATTGAACTTGCCATCATTTCAGTTTGCGCAGATAGACGTTCAACCAAGATGGCACCAGTAAACAGAAAACGACAGTAATAAGCATGACCTCCATTATGTTTACGAAAATAAAAGATAGAATTTCACGTCGACGAATTCCAATGTTAAGAACACATGTTGATATTCCATACACTATTCAACGTTAAAATGCGACAAAACAAGCGTTTTATTAAATGATTTCTCAGCGTCGGAAATTTTACATTTTATTTCAGCTTATGGAGACTTTGCGTCCAGCCTCCTGTCGGAGGCTTTTTCGCAAAACTTTGCTGAGTGATTTTCGTCTCCACAACCTTAACTTTAGCCCCCCTCCCACAACAAAATTCCCACAATGCCGCCTATGTTGGGCGGGCATCAGTTAGACAGATCCATCCGTGCTGCGTGTCGCCTGCTGGATCCCAGGTCGATTGCGTCTTCTATACTGTCGCCAGTAATTGAACAGTATTGATTCGCCGAGCTGCCAGCTCTGACGTTTGGTGACGAATTGCCTCAACGCGAAGGATATCCCCAGCTTCCAGCACACGACGCAGCCCAAATGCTCTCTTCACAGTCACAGCATTGCGCAGCGTACACGCACACAAAAAAACCGATATCGTGTCACGCGGAACTTGACGCTGCGACCGATATTGTGTACAAGAAAAGCCCAGCTAACGCAAAAGGAAACGCGCGGCAGCGATGCATGTGTGAATGCCCAGTGCGAAGGAAATCTAAGTTCACAACGATGTTTCATTTAAACTCGACGGCTGATGACGCCTAGCGCCATGTTTAGTGCATGAATTTCAGTATTGCGCGCCATGTTCAATGCATGAATTCCAATATTGGCTGAAATTCGCATTTTTTCTACCCCTCTCATTTAGCGTTCTCGTTCGAGGTGAGGCCCTTTGAATTTATGGAAAACTTTACGGTTCCCAAAACTAGAGTCCTCCAGGCAGCCGACGGTAAAGATTTGGTGATCTTAGCTTGCACCGTTTTGGACTGATCCACCAGTATGACGGACGGACGGACAGACAGAATTGCAATGGCTAAGACGCGCTACAGCAGTAGCTGCTGTCGCAAGTAAAAAACGTGTAGAAAGCGACACAACTGGATTGAACTGCAATATGTCAATGGAGTTTAGTTCAGTCTATTCCAGTTCACTTCGTTCGCTGTGTAGGTTACGCGTCGTAATGTTCCAGCAAATCGGAGGCGATATAAGCAATAGCAAACAGTTTGTGGCAGCGAAGTAGCGCAGCCAAAAGGTGGGATTCCGTCGAATATTTGTTCCTTGACTTAGGCTACTTGACTTAATGCCATTGCAACGTTAACGGATCAGCGCGCTCCGGCAGCTCCAATTTCGCAATTCCAAATCTGTGCTTCCTCAAAGTGTCCCGTTTTAAGCAAGTCTGTCAGCCTCTGGTATCGAGAGATGCAAAAACGCACAGTCCTCTGACACGTTGTCTAACCACCTCTTTCGTGGTCTTCCTCTTGAGTCTTGACCACCGCCAGTTATTTCTGGCGGCACCATTGTCTGCAGTGGATTATGTTAGAGCGCGGTTTCCATCAACGCAAAGCACGCAACGTACGCAACGCACGCGATTCGCAACGAATGAAACAAACACAACGCTAGAATAGAGATCGTTTCTGTTCTTGCGTTCTGGCCGATGCTTCGTTTGTGTTAACTGCGTCCGTTGCGTTCGATGCGTACGTGATTGCGTTTTTTTGCGTCGCCATTCGCCTGCGTTACTTGCGTCAAAAAGTATACAGCGCGTTGCAATGAATGGAAACCTGCACGTTCAGCACTCGCGGCGCATACATGCGGCGCTCGTCGGTCCCCAGCAATATCGAGGGACGCTCTGCATGCAGACAGTCGATGGGTGGTCGGTGCGTATCGTCGTCGCTCGTCGTTGGTGGTATAAAGAACGACGTCATTATGTTTGCAGGAAGCGCGTTTGTTCGTCCGAGCTGTTAACGCGACCTACACTACACTGCCGGTGGCGCCAAGTGACGCCAACCTTCCATTGATCCGTCGTGAAACCCTAGCGCCGAGCGGCGCGGCGACATGGAACGCTACGTCTATGTTAAACAAACGTCTGGGGTGGGATTATATACGCCCCAAACAGTTGTTTAACCGGCATTTATTCCATTCTGGCTGACAGCCGATTGTCTCTCTTAGACAGTCGTTTGATTCTGTCTCGCTTGATTGCAGCATTGGGTTATTGAGACACGTTATCTCGCTGTAGACAGTGTATAGTAGAGATAGGCAGTACGAGTGCCAGAGTGGAATAAAGACAACGTCAGACTCTGCAGACTATTGATATAAATCAGTTCTCCGCCCACCCTATTCACGATCACGCTGTTGCAGCATCCTTCCCGCCGTTTCTAGCTGATGATGGCTATACACTGTAGCTTGGATGACTTTATCGCTACCGCCATAGGCGCCAATTCATTAGGGACAAGCGAGAACATGCCCTCTCAGTTTTTGGCAGGAAACACCGATAACTCCCCTTCCCTTAAAGTGGAGCGATTGTGGGTTCGAATTGCTAAAAACTGTCTTTGTTTTAGCGTCAGTGAAGTAGTTTTAAGCTCAAGAATAATGCATTGAAATAGTTTGCGGCTGGGGCTTTGCTGACGCTTACGGCGCTTCCCAGGGGAGGGGTACATGTACGTAATCCTCCTCCCCATACCTTAACCGCCCCCGCTCTTTATTCCTCTCAGTGTTGGATCGATGCCGTCGCCTGTCGCTGTATCAGACTCTGATGTCAATGCTGATCAGATGACGGCAGGACTAACAGTTTTCTACGGTGATGAGCGGAATGGACGGCAAGCGGTTAGATACTGTTGTTTTATACTGAGGTAATTAAGAAATTTATATTTTTCCACACATAAAGCTCGATACTTTATCTGACTATCTCTTGGCATATCGGTTCCTCCTTTGCGTTATTTTTTCGTTTATTGATTCTCTATTTGCTTTCGGCCTTGGAGCGAGATAGTGCAATTGTTTCCGCAACCAAGTTTCTCAAAATTCGTCCCTAAAAATCAGTTGGATACTTACAAAGTTCATCTGCAAAGTAAAGTAATGTTGACAGTGGAAAATGATAAGATTAACGATATCAGTATGGAACGGGGCGCCATGGCAAAATTATTAGGGAGGGAAAATCGTATATTGCTGTGTTTTGCGACACTGTTGCCAGCAGTGACCCATTTTTCATTCCGATTTTGCCGACGGAAGTTAATGTTCGCGTTTTCCATTAGTGCTGATAATTAAACGTACACCGGCCGACGCGTTGCGACCGACGCTTTATGTGTATAATTGAGAGTGATTGACTATATACAACGGCGCCAAACGCTGCTGCTGCTGCAGCTGCAGTGCCGCTGCAGTGCCGCTGATATGGTAACTGAAGCTGTTTATAGCCAGCATCTCTCGACTACTGGGTGCGCTCTGGCGTGTGACCAAGCCAGTCGCTGCAGTCGCCGTGCCGTGTCATTTGCCTGCAGAGCGGCGCCGTTTTACTGCGTCTTGTAGTGCCTGTGTGTGTAGCCTATGTGTGGCATAGGCCTACAGTTGCTGTTTTCACGCCGCGGGTTTTACAGGACCGATGTCTCGTTTCGTAACGTTTCTGCTGCCGTGCTGATCGTACACGCGTAGCCACACGTTGTAAAGCGTGTGATCTGAGCTGTATATGTCAGAACTTCTTGTAGCTGAACTATACCGATCAAAGCTGCGGATATACTGTGGATTGTGAACTTATCGTTTCTGCCTGGAACGTTCGTGAAGGTTCGCTGTTTTGTGAAATTTTAAGGTGCGTAACAGTGCGACAGAAATGAAAGTAAAATGAAAGCCAGAGCGCGCGGCTTTCATTTCATTTTCATTTCAGTTTAGCTTAGTTTATTTTTTGTCGCTCTCTATGCACGTTTACAGTACTTTAGATCTTAGTGCAACCCGCATTCTGGCGGATGCATTGCCGGCCACACGTTTACGCCATTTTGCTCCATCTGTCGCCAGTTCTTCTGGTAGTCGTTTGAGTTTTTCTGTATTTTGGCAAAACGTGCCAATATCTGCGGTTTGGGTAAAGTGGCATGTTTCGGCTGTAATGCATTGCTGTTTTATTCAAACGTTGACTTCTGTGGCGTTTAAAGCACTTTGTAATGGTATTTATTTCGCATTTTGCACACTAACTCAGATACTGGCGTTGTAGTCATTTTGGCAAATAGTAATAGTACGTGGAAAATATGTGGGTTTTTGCAAATTCTCCAGTGATAACGCCGACCGTAATGTATACTTTACGCAAAGCAGTTTGGGGTCTCAGTTATAGGGTTTCCAGTTTATCGCACACACAATTGTGGCAGGGGTGCAGGCAAAAATTTGTTTTTTTAATACAATTGTAATTTTCATACTCATTGTGTTTCATAATGCGTACTACGTGCTTTCTAAGCTGTTCTTTTGAACATAAGTGCCATAGCCTTAATATACAAGAAATTTGAGCTAATGCTCACGAGACGAGCGAAAGCCTATAGCAGTTCCGGTTCAGTAGTTTAGCTGAAAATCGGGGTGTTCACGCTAAGTTAATATACAAGTACCAAATTCTCTATCTGGATCGCATAACGATAGTTTTGTGGTGCCACCTTGTGAATGATATAGACTTCTGTCGCAGCCCGAAATCGCCAAAGAAATCCATAAAGCCCCCTATTTTGGCTTTTAAGGTCATTGAATTCGGCGCTAATTGAGAGCCAGTGTATGACTTTCTATTGGTGATTAATAGTAACCTAGGCCGTATCTCGCACCGTTACTGAGATACAGCGACTTATTGGCCAAAAATTGCAAATTTTGCCCACCCTTTCTCATTTAGCGCCCTCGTTCGGGGTGACCCCCTTCGAATTTATGGAAAAGCTTTACGGTTCCTGAAACTAAAGTCTTCTTGGCAGCCGACGGTAAAAAATTTGGTAATCTTAGCTTGCACCGCTTTTGACTGATCCACCCGTGTGACGGACGGACAGACGGACGGACGGACAGAATTGCGATGGCTAAGACGCGCTGAAAACAGTAGCTGCTTTCGCGCATAAAAAAATTTTAACTGCACAAATCTACCGCAGTTTAAATCAGTTTGCAGTTTTAAGTTATTATAATCTTTCGGACGTTATTGTGTGAGGTCAAGATTAGCTGAGTCAAAGTCTCAGACCAAAGACTTAAACCAAATTCTTAGCGAAACTTGACTTTACTCATTAGGCTCATCACTCTATATGAAGTTTACTTGGCGTGATTTTTTAAAATAAGAGGTCTATTAACGGTATTATAATTTTTATATACCCCCCGCCCCCTCCCCGATGCTACGCCGGTGAGTCGTGGGCAGTCGGCCGTCATCACTCATCACTGCAGAGTTTGATATCGGACGGAATCAGGCGTGCAGATGATGCGTTGACTGATGATGTTAGACCAGCCAGCTAGCTACTGGCTATCAGTCTTCATCGTTAGCCATCGTTAGTAAATAACTGTAGTTTAGTAGTTGGCCCACACGTTATTTCATGTCGTCTTGTTCTTTCGTTCACCTTCACCCGAGTCGGCTATACAGTCTTTCATTTAGACATCTCTTGGGATAAATCCCCTCTCCAAAAATGGAAATTTTCCTCGCCGGAGAGACCGAAAAATTTGTTCAACTCAATAAGCTGCAGCAAAAACCGTTCTATAATATACATTTTTATTGGCTACAAAATGTGCGACATTCTACTAAGATTAGCTGCTAAAACAAGTAAAATTCTGGGACAAGCCGTCGGAGCCTCACTCATTTGATACAGGAGTATGTAGTTAGGCCTACTTGTTAGCTGCACAAAAATTGGTCTTCGGACTGACTTGCTTTTTTGTTGTTGTCTTGTTGTTTTTACTGCAACGAAATTTTTTTAAAAATACATCTGTTTAATAAAAATGTGCAACATTTTGCTCATACACACCGTGTCTGAAAAAGTGGGGCCACTTTTATTTTCTGAATAAAGCCTTGAAACATTGGCCGATTTTGATAATTTTTGGCATGCAACATCACAACGAAACTCTACGTAAATGACTATAGTTTAGCCCGTTTCACATTATGAATGTGGCTACACTATTTTGTGAAATGCAGAAGTCGCAATTTGGCCGTTTACGACAATGAATTCATACTGTGTAGTGCATGCATCGGCTCAAAAAATCACTGAAACCAAAAAGTGATTGAAAATCTGTTACATGTTTAACATTAATGATATCCGTTTTAGTCTTGTATGTCGACGAATAAAATGACGCATCAACAGCTCTGGGTCGCGCGTTACTGAATGTGCTGTTGGCGAGTGGCATCATAATCCACCACTTGCGTTCGTGCTAAAGGAGGACATTTTGAGCAGATGCTGAAATAAAGGTAATGTGACGTAGCACGTACTACTTTTTGAGAGATAATAACTGTTACTTGTGTTTGTCGCTATTCAGTTAATTATTTCTGAGCCGACGCATGTGCTACCCAGTATGAATTCATTGTTGTAAACGGCCAAATTACGATTTCTGTATTTTACAAGGTAGTGTAGCGACATTATTAAAGTAAGGTGGGCTGAGTTATAGTCATTTAAGTAAAGTTTCTTTGCAATTCTGCATGCCAAAAATTATTACAATTGATTAGCGTTTCACGGGGTTATTTAAAAAATAAAAGTGGCTCCAATTTTTTGGACAAACGGTGTATAGGCCTATATCGAATTCTGTCTTTTGAAAACTTTGCTAAAGTTAGGTTAAATGGCGAATTCAATCCAAATATTTGAACATTGTGTATATTTTCTTCGCAGTCATGTTCTGGTGTGCAATGGCATATCCAAGCACCAAATTTTGACTCACAGCGCTCCCCTAGGCCCCTGGCTGGAATTTAGGGGTTTTACTTCTATAGGGAAGAGAGGGGAAGGAAAAGAAAAGGGAATTGGGGAGGAAAGGGGAAAACGGGAGAAAAACGAAAGGAAATGAAAGGAAGGGGGCGAAGCTTCGCAATGTACATGTCTGGCTACGCCGCTGCTGGTGGGCTATAGGAACCGATGCTGTGGAGTGTATAGGTTCATCACGTATATATAGCCTATGATGTCGCATTGCTATCGGCGCAGATGCGGCACTCGGTAATGAGTATTATGAGGCAATTTCTTTTCCTGTTCTTCCCATGTCTCTCTCGGGTCTTATCACATCGCTGTGTATATAGCGCCCGTCCATCAGCCATCAATGACGCCAGTTGACCACACACAGTGAGAGATTTTTAATAACTAGAACGAAAACGAAAATTATTTGCGGCAAAACGAACGAAAATGAGATTTCTGCGATACAACAAAACGACAGTTTTCAGCGTATAACGTTGCTACATTCGCAACTCACCCGATTATTAGCAAGACCATTTAACACGTCACACGCCGCCAATTTAAATTGGTACTCCACCGATGCAGACCTGCAGAAGAACAGTTGCGAGCAGATGCTAGAGCTGCACAGTTAGCCAATAAACAGCGCTCAAAGGCTTTCTGGAATGGCATTAGAAAAGATAGTTGCAGAAAAGCTACTGGCTATGCTAACAAAGTTGGCAATACTGTTGGTGCTCAAGAAGTGTGTGATATGTGGAAAAATCAGTTTGATAGATTGTATAACACACTAAAAGATGGTGGTAGATCTATGCATGAATTTTATGGCAAATTGCATTCTTGTGCTAATAAACAGTATCGTTCTGTGTCTGTTGATGAGGTGTCTGCTGCTGTCAATTGTCAAAAGAAAAATAAGAGTGCAGGGTTAAACGGCATATATATGGAGTCTTTCATA
>Ga0209671_1000964_pt1 | contig 22170 bp, 13 predicted proteins | sample WorMetHERISLAND2_2_FD_187401 | JGI IMG/M metagenome (GOLD analysis project Ga0209671, IMG submission 187401) | Marine gutless worms symbiont microbial communities from Max Planck institute for Marine Microbiology, Germany - Olavius geniculatus... | ecosystem: Host-associated > Annelida >... | reverse complement strand
CCCTCCTAATTAGCATGCTAATTACCATAGAACGTCGATCTAGCTGCTCGATGTTTGCTCGATCGTGTAAACACTGGATAAGGAACAGGCAGGGTAGTATTCTGCGGAGTAGGTTTTTAGCCGACCGTACTTAAGTAACAGTCGAGCTGTTGGCATGGTTATCTTCCGTTTGTCTGTCCGTCTGTAACGGATATATTGTGGCTAATTAAGTTTTAGGTCGTAAGGAAAAACTTTTTACACAAGGCATGCATGTTAAACTGAAGCATGCAAAATTTCAGCGATCTAGTGCAAGGGTAACATTTTTAAATTCAGGGTTAAATGGCGGGGGGGGGTAAAATTGTGCGTTTTTCAACGGAAAACTGGCCATATCTCGGAAACGGTGAGAGATACGGCCAAGCTTGCTGTTGATAACTAATAGGGAGTAGCATACGCCCTTTTAGCTGAAATGAAAATCATTGACTTTAGATGACCTTGAAGGTCAGTACTGCAACAGGAACTGTATAGGCTGTAGCGCGTCTTTCGTCTTGTTCTTATAGCTGGTGAACCGGCAACACGAATTATATTGTAGCCGGATTTTCAAGCGCTTTCACACGTCTGCAGATCGTGTGAGTATATATGCTTATGTAATCAAAGCCAGCTACCGGGATCAGTCTTTATATATACACGCGAAATGATGAGCTTAGTCAATGATGAGCTTTATAAAACGATTTATTCTTGTGTTACGTTGACATCTAAAAAGAAGAGATCTCATTCCCATGCAAATGATGTTTACATGACAGGGAAGACTGCACATCATGCTGGCCATCGGGGCCATATATGTTTTTGTTTTACTTTGGCATGTGAATATTGTTCTACATGTATTAACACAACTGCCTGCTAGCCTGGTATAATGCATCATGTGTGCAAACGCAACTTATTATGCGGTCGTCCTTTTTGCGCGTCCGTCAGTCTGACTGTTCGTCTATCCCTCTGGTACAAGCACTCACTTAATAACAAGACTGGATTAACCAGTTGCTCAGAGCAGGGGCGTCTTGGACACACTACGCAAGCCACCCCTTCCACTTTCCTTCTTATCATTTAACCTCCCCCTTCAACGTCGACTCGCACCCCTCTTGTGTCAAGCTTAGTCAAATGCTGTATTGCCGCCAATGACAGATGACTGCATACTCATGGGTGTCCATAGAAAATTTTTCAAGGGGGAGAGATTGACATAATTATTTCTCTTTCCAGCTTAAGGGGATCCAGGAAGCGTCTTAAGTTCCTCTAGCAGGACTAGGGGACCCCGGGCCGAAATTGAATTTGGTGCATTTTTAGCCTCACAAAACACTTTTGGTCAAGTTCTGATGAAACACTGACTGCTCCCCATCTAAAGTCCAAAAATGTTGCCGCCTTTGAGAAAAGTAATATGCTTTCAGCGTAGTCTTCAATCGACGTAGACGCCCTTGGCTCAGAGAGTCAAAGATCAGAGTTAGGGTTGTGCAGTGCAGTGGGCGAGTGTACGGACGGCCGTATACAATGCCGTCACTGGGCCCCGACATCTTCGCTTATTACCTCCGCCAAGGAGGTAATGTTTTTGCCGGTTTTTGTTTGTCTTGTTTGTTTGTCTGTGTGTCAGCAAGATAACTCGAAAAGTTATGGACGGATCTTTCTGAAATTTTGAGGGTATGTCGGGCGTGGCATAAACTACCAGTGATTCAATTTTGGGGGTGATCCGGCAGGAATCGTGGATTCTGAATCACTTTGAAATTTTCGTTACCATTGCGTTAAAGAAGGCATAAGGGAACCGCTGGCAAAGCGAAGATGGTGAATGGCGAATAACATTGCCTTGGCGGAGGTACCTGCGGGCTATGACTGCTTTCTAGTTGTACGTAGTACGTATGCATTTGAATGCTCAGTACATGTGTTCAGATTATGCGGCTCTCACTCGAAAACGCATTACGCTTTACATTCCATATCTGTCTGTCTCGTGTCTGTCCCAATTCGAGAAACGAGCTCTGGAGAGCCCGAAATTGACCGGAATTATGTCCATATTACACAACAATTATTTTTAGATCAAAGAGCGAGATAGACACAAAACAAGAACTGCGTCAAAGGAATACCCAGGCCGTTGACGCTAAGTGAACATTCTGCAGCAGAAGGTCGAAGTTCAAGGTCAACGGTTCTAAACAATTTATGAATGAAATAATGTAAGTCTATATTAGCAGAAATGCGCCATGTATCTGTTTACTTCATATGGTCGCCATTTGCTGCATACGCTAAAATTGTTTTGTAATAAAAGTAGTTTTAGTTCTCACGTTACTACGGCGATGTAAAAATGCATCAATGATGAGCTTTATAAAACGATTTATTCTTGTGTTACGTTGACATCTAAAAAGAAGAGATCTCATTCCCATGCAAATGATGTTTAAATGACAGGGAAGACTGCACATCATGCTGGCCATCGGGGTCACACGTTTTCGTTTTACTTTGGCATATGATGCCTGTGAATATTGTTCTACATGTATTCGTGTTATACACCGTAGGCCAATAAAAAACGTGCCACTTACTTTTGTCCATATCTACGCCAATTATTGACCGATTTTCGAAATTCTTTCACTGGCACACTCTGCAGACAATTTGCAATAATGTGATTATTATATATCCCACCACACTGCAAATGCGTCTCTACACAAGCTTGTGAAATATAAATACATTATGCATAATTATATAACCATAACAACAAACATTTTGGTAAAATTAAAAAAACACTTCAAACCAACATTGCAGAGAATGATCTGTATGACACTAGACTGTCTAGTCTAGTCTGACGCAGTCTAGCGTCATATGGATCATTCACTGCAACGTTGGTCTGAATTGTTTTTTTTTTCATTTACCCAAATCTTTGTTATTACCGTTAGTTTTATTCATACATTTATGTTTCACAAGGTAGTGTAAAGACGCATTCACAGTGTTGTTGGATATATAATAATCACATTAATACAAACTGTCTGCAGAGAGTGCCAGTAAAAGAATTTTGCAAATCGGTCAATAAGTTACTGGCGAAGATATGGACAAAAGCAAAGTGGCACGTTTTTTATTGGCCCGCGGTGCACGTTCATGAATGTTTTAATAAAAATCAGTACAAGTGTTTTTCTACTCTCAGGTGTCACATGCCGATTCTTGCAAGGTGTAGTGATGTTCTCGTACTGTACAATGGAAAAGATAGCCCACATAATGCAGCACATTTATGATGCTAGCAGCAACAAGAATAGTACACCGTGTCCCGAAATTTGCGGCTCCTCCTACAAATAAGTTACTTTATATTTGTTAATACTTGATAGATCTTTACAAAATTTAAAAGTCACGGAGACCATCATTCGGAACTAGCGTTTACAGTTTGAGCTCAAAGTGACCACCTTTGGCCTCGATGCAAGCTCTTAGCTTAAGAGGGGTATCCTGCTGCTTGATCGCTTTGTCAATAACAACGTATTGAACGCAACCGTAATGTAAACAAACTATGACGTCATAATGACGTTACACTGAGCACACGCGGTAAGGAGCGTACATCATAATGGGTGTGACCATAATTAATGTTAAGATTGTACAGTGAACGATATTTTGTTGAAGTCCATGAACTACAAACTGAATTAGGCGTGTATGAAGCAGGGGGGCCGCTAATTTTGGAACACAGTGTAGTTACTGTTCACAATTTTAAGGAATAAAGTGTAAGCAAGTTTGGTTCATTCAGTATCTGGGCTGAGTTTGCTATTGTATTGTTGAAGCAGCATTCACAATGTTGGGAATAATAACCTAAGATAAAAAAAAACAGACGCCCGTTTTTGATGTTTTTCCCAAATGCACCAACTGCCAAATACCTGAGACGTATAAAGCACTTTCACGGAAAACAAAATGCATTAACCAGCAACAGACACCACAAAACTAAACAACAAAAATACATTAAAAGAACAGTAATCACACAGTGACGCATTTTCCAGGATTTTTTTTGGGCGAAATACGCCTGCTGACTTTTCCTCTGACTCCATTTTAAGTGGTGTATTCAGGGGAGGGAAAAAATTTCAGCAGCCAGCAAGTTGTTCACCAAAAAATGGCAGGAAAGATTGTGGCTGTTCCGGCCTAGTATTAGATGATCAAAATACACTTTCCCCAGCAAAAATTCTCCCTCCCTGATATTTCCATGACTACTGGCCACTTCCTTGACCCTATACCTGCACCCTGGTTTTCCAGGTCTTATTAGTGAGTGATCACTGTGTAATTATCTGTTATCATAATAGCACCAACACCTCAACAAAAACAAAACAAAAGCCCCAAATATAAACAAAATCGCAACAACTATAATGCACAAAATAGCAAGGATCGAACTTGAAATAAAATAACGTAAACATTACCGTAAGACAAAAGACGAATGCGCACAGTCCGTTTGCAACCGTTGTCTGGTACACCAATGCAAAATATTTCACAAGGCCCCGAAAAACAAGCCAAGTCATGACGGGTAATAAATTGATGAAACGTCCAAAATATTTGCCACTTTTCTGACTACCACACAAAAATGTTTTGATCCACTATACACAAGTATGGACAATATCTAAAATGACCGATACCTGGTAAGGCAAAATTTATTAAATATATACCGGTATTACATATTACATGAACAATGCTATTTCGACAGCCAGACGAACCTATCCTAGCAACATCAGTTGCAAAAAATAATTTAAATGAAAAAACAGGATGTAATGTTTAAAAAAACTCCCATAAAATCACCCAGATTTATGTACAAACAAAAAGGCACCTTTAAGTCAGTTATTTTTCTGCAGAAATGTAAATCAGCTAACAGAATATGCATCAAGCCATATGCATTACGAAAGACGCAGCCATTACTGTAACCTGTGAACTGTAAAAGCGCTGCCAGTATCCAAGATACTGCAATTTTACAACTGCTGACACTTCACAAAAAAGTTTAGTTAACTAAAACGCCATCACAAATTTGAATAACTTCAAGATAAATCATACGAAAATGCATACGTAAAATGCATTAGAAAGCAAAAAACAAGACGATGCTCGAAAAAGCAAAGTGACAAAGTGACTTTACCATAGAAAATGAAAAGGTCTTTCCACATTTGACAGAATGATAGCGGTCGAAGTTGATCCTAGTCTCTGCGTAGTCAGCCTCGAAAACCAGACAACTTAGTTACAAATTTGGCATTAGGCTGTTGTTTACTTTTCTCCCGGCCCACTGTTATCTGGGGTTCCCATTCTTCAACTGACAAAAAACCCAGGATTTTCCAGCACTTTCCAGCACCACCATGAAAAATTTTCCAGAATTTCCAAATTTTTGTAGCCCAAGAATGTTCAAGTACTGCACTGCACAAAGAATTTAGAAGCAGAGGACTACAAGTAATCTGTGAGTAAAATGAGCAGAAAAGAAATAATTTCCGTTTTAGCTTATGAAGAAATACGTGATTTTCAAGAATATTTTTACAGGACTTTTTCCAGTAGGCATGGTTATCTGTCCAGTCTCAGGATATCAACGTCCTTCAGTCAGCATCAAAATACGTGACGTCTATCAAACTCTAGAGAAAGTATAACTCCAATGTATCAAAAACTCCTCACGGCTGAAAAGTTATTCATACATACAGAGCGGTGCATAAAAGAATGAAACATACTTCCCTTATGTAGACTAAGCAATCAGACAGTTTATGAAACGACTAGCCTGCACCGTAAAGGAATCATGTTAAATACTGTGTTTGAGCACTTAACACGACCACACTTCAATGTACGATCAAGACTAGTCATTTCTCCAATTGCTCAATCGACATTTATCTTGTACATTCCATACTTTTATGCACCACCCGATATATATATTAGCAATCAATCATTTACTTCATTTAGCAGTTTTTTTCTTAAAATTAACGATCAAGTGAAATAAGCATACAGATGCCATCGTTGTACCAGTGTACCGTTTTCATACGATCAAATCTTATAAACATTTACGTGTACCGCACAGCGAAATAATGAACGGAAATGCAGATAGTCAAAAAGCACACCAGTTCGTGGTGAGGCAATATACACCGTGTCCCAAAATTAGCAGCACCCCTGTTTCAAACACGCCTAATTCGGTTTGTAGTTCATAGATTTCAATGAAATATCGCACACTGCACTATCTTAACATTACTTGCTGTTATACACATTATGACTTATGCACTTTACCATGTGTGGTCAGTGTAACGTCATTCTGACGTCAGAGTTTGTTTACATTAAGATACGTTCAGTGCATTGTTATTGACAAAGGGATCAAGCAGCAGCGTACCTGCCTTAAACTAAGAGCTTGCATCGAGCTAAAACTTTAAAGACAAGTTCAGAATAATTGTCTCAATGACTGATCAAAATTTTGTAAAAATCTGTCAGGTATGAATGATTTTACACTAACTTATCTGTAGGAGTGCCGCTAATTTTGGGACACGGTGTACATGCATAAGCAGTACACTGAGCAAAATGCTGTTTAACTCTGGTTCAATCAAAATATTTCATTGTAATGCAGATCGCAACACAAGAAGTACATTTATTTCTCTGCAAGATAATCGATAAATATGAAAATATGCGATAACAACATGTAAAGAGTGTGCGAGGGAGCTCATCTGGAAACTGCAATTCTCGGAATGTGCTTACAAAAATAACGTAAAATGTATACGTGATGCACAACAAAAGCATAAATGTAAGAAAAAACAAATAACGTTTCAGAAGGAGCAAAAATGGGAACAGTGACTCCGAAAGCAACAGCGACAAAAACTGTACACACACAGTGTAATCTTGGAAGCAAAAATGTTGACAAAACTAATCGAAAGCAAAAACTAAAAAAAACTGCACCAGATGACGATTGGCTAGTAATGTTGACAATGCACGGATGGATAGAATTTGCTTCCTGCCATGTATATAAAACACTGACTACAAGTGATAAAAATGCCGATTAGAAACCAATAAAAACCAAAATTTATGAAACTAAACAGAGTAAGCCAAAAGAGAATGAGTTGCAACAAATGATGAATGACCAGTGATAATGTCAATGGAACTCAGTGTGAGTGATATGATTGTTGACGGAAGATAAGACTAGCTGGCACTGGTGGCCACCGCCATGTCAGGGACGACTGGCTCGGATGCGGCAGCCAATGGGACCTCAACGCTGACTACAGGCTGGCCATCATTGGCTGCCGCCTGCGCCTGTGTCTCCAGCGGAGATTTGAGCTGAACCCTGGGCGAATCATCATCCTCGTCTGCGTCCGCCGTGATGGCTGTGGCCTCAACGGCCTCTCTCTCGTCGACTGCCGGGGGCAAGGCCGTCAGATCCCACTTGCCGATGTCACTCGGGTTGAGTTGGGGTAGATCGTTCTGCTCGGGGTTCAGCCACGGCTTCAGCTCAGGCGAGTTGTTCGCCTTCCATGCCGTGTACTTGCGACAAGCCTTCTGAAGCTTCACCATTATCTACACACCACCGCCAGCTGACATGGTCTACAACCAGAGAAGAAAAGTTTCCGACTTTTCCACGCTTTTCCAGAGCCATAGTCCCACCTGACACAGTATAGGCCATTTTGGGGACGGCCTTTCCAGGCAGTGAGCACATAAAAACACATAACACATATAACGAAACACGAAATTTAACCTTTACAGAAAAAAATCAGATAAGGAGCACACGAAACACAAAATATCAATCCTAACCTAAAATTGTAAGCACTGACCATGATAATTGTGCATATGTGACAGAAATGGTAGTTTCTGGTAATCTTCCCTGTTATCCTCCAGACAGTCATTAATTTCAGAATGCTGTCTACTGGAAGACAAGGGGTACCACAGCCATAGACTTACCTTTCCGTAAAATAAAAAGTAACCGTATTAATGGTAAGCTCCCTCACAGAGTTGGGGGTCAGAGTCCAGTCGCAAATGTATTTTGGCGCATTTTGCACCCCGAAAATCGCATAATTTTTCCCTAAAGTTGCACAGAATTAACTGATAATTCCCTGAGTTTTCCGGGTTCAGAAAATTGCCCAGTATTCCAGGTTTTTGGTCACTCTGTAGAAGATGAACACAGACAGCTAGGTTGGTTGCGTAAAAGCTCGTCTCATATTTCAATCCTTTGAGCCATCGATGGTTAAACCCAACTAAGCCAGCACACAGCCCAAATCTGCTACACAGAACCCATCAGTGGCAGTAACCATTGCCAGTACTCATTTTGCCCACCCAGTAAGGGATGGCCAGACTGAGTTGGCTCGGATGGCTTGCAAATGACCATCAGTCACCCATCTCCGTACTAACCCTGCTCAGCGTCAACCAACTTTGCTGATGTGACCACTGACGTCAACTTGAGGCTAAGCTGTCGGCTGATTAGAGCATTAGTGTCAAAATTTTTTAACAATTAATAAATTTTTAACCATCGAGTTAAAAACTTACCATTATTTACACCAGCTAATACAGACCATGTATAAACTAGGCTCTTGGCTGTGAAACTAACGACGAATCACAAAATAAGTCATGGAAAATGTTAAACATTTAACAAACTTTCAATACTTAAATTTTGGATTAATGACATACAATTGCATACTAAAGATTATCATAAAAACAAACCAAGTCATATGCCGAGTATCAACTATTAATATTATCCATTTGCTAAAAGTTCTATATTTAAACAAATACCTAGCTATAAAATCGACAAAATTGCACCCAGAGTTGTGTAAGCACTCCACGCACAGCCATGAAACAAGCTGTCATGGCTCAACTCAAAGTCTGCAATGCAGCTGTGAGACAGAAGACGTCAAAGCGGAAAATTGCTAAACAGTTTGGTGGTGAGTGTCTAACAGAAGAGGAATGCATAAAACGTCTATCTGAAGCAGTAGAACGAAAGAAATCAAAGCAGTCAAAAGAAACCATTCCAGCACAAGTCTCGAAAAAGAAAATCAGAAAGGCCAAAAAGTCAAATAAAAGCACCACGGAGACTTCCAGACCTAGGTCTACACTTTCTGAGACTGATGACTCAGTATCAAGTCAAGACATCTCAGATAGGGCTATACCTAATGATGTTGAACCTAGCTATAAAATCGACAAAATTGCAACAAATTTTTACCTTTGGTGCCAACCTCTGGGACAACTTGTTGATCACCCAAGCCGGCAACTTGCCTACAAAACATACATAACTTATTGCAAAACAAACTAGTGTCTGAAAAAAGTAAACCCCTAGATATTGTGCAAAAGAAATGTCAAAAATGAACGAATCTGAATGAAATTTTGAGCATTGAGCAAATATCAATACAAAACCAATAAATTGCTAAAACATTAGCATAGCCATAGGAGGGGGGCACAGGGGGCATGTGCCGGTTGTGCCCCCCTAGGAGCCTACTCAGTTACTCAAAAAAGTGCCAAAAATGCATCAAAATACATCATTCTCACACCAAAAATCCGAAAATTTTCTGGGTAGGGGACACCCCTCCCCATACCTCACCCCTCAAATGCCCCCACTACAACTAGATCCTGGCTACGCCACTGTGCTGAAGCAATCACCAATTTCATTAAATGACATGTCACTGTTGTGCAACTGTAAACAATAAAGAACAATGGTTTTAGCAAAGATAATTACGTTTTAAATAAAGTTTAGTGCCAAGAAAAGTTATGGAGCAAAGACACTGATCAGAGTTTCCGAACAAAAGCTCGTCTCTGTCATCGTTAAAAAAGTTGCTCACTGAAGACAGATCAAACCGGCACTGTGGATTGCTAACCCGACAGTGGTAAAAAGCGCAACATGCAAATTGCTAACATTATTGCTTTAGTCGAGGAGCTGGTATTACATTAAAAAATGGACTGAAAAAAGGAGGACATTTTGAGCACAAGTAGTAACTGCAAAACGGTAGGCAAACTGTCATATAGGTCTACGCGAAACTGCGATGTTGTAAGCTTCATATTCTGAGTAATATAATTTGAATGTTGACAAAACTGACATTGTCGTGTTATTTTTTAAAAACTGATAGGTCATTCTTCTTAGCTTAATTAATGGTTATTGTGTCTGAAATTTCACATAAAACCATTAAGTTTTTACTGAACTACAACTATTTGTTTTGAGATCCACTTTTTATTAAGACACAGTGTATATTATGACAAACAAAACTTGCTCCATTATCTAATGTCACACCAATGCAAACAGAATAAAACTAAAAATTTAAAGCAGGGCCCAACGTGAGGCCGCCTAGCACCATAATTTCTATGGGGGAGCCGACTAGGGGAGGCCGATTTGCCAAGCCGTTGATTATACACCGTGTCTCAAAAAACAGTCAAATTGTTTTTGTCATAACTTTGTAAAATGTTCACTAAATTTAATAATTTTTGGCAAGAAGATGGCCAAAATGATGAAATTAGGCAAGGTGCACTCACTTTCCACCTTACCTAATTTAAGTCAACGCACTACCATGTGAAACATAGATGTTCCAAATTGCTGCATAATGCTGAGTTATTTTCCAAGCGAATGCTGTAACAATTTAATTAAGCATAAAATAAATCTCAATTTAAATTATTTAGCAAAATTATAAATTTGTATAACAACTCGCTTGCAAATCATCAGAATTTATGTCCAAAGTGGACCCCATATACAAAGACAATGGCTTAGATGCAACGCCACTGGCTGATAGCGGAATCAACAAACGACTAATCAAACGGCATTCACTAATCGATTAGACGTGTTTTAAGCTCATCAGTCAACTATTTTGTTGTATGCTGTTTTTACTATAAAATATTTGATACCAGAAAATTATTAAGCCACGTGTCACCCTCTGTCAAATCGATGATGCAAAGGTAAGCAATCCGATACAAATAACCACCGTGTAATGTAACAATTTGAAGCATCTGTGTTTCACACGGTAGTGCATTGACATAAAATAGGTGAGGTGGTAAATGAGTGCACCTTACACAATTCTATCGTCTTCGCCATCTTTGCGCCAAAGATTATCAAAGTTGGTGGAAATTTTGACTGTTTTTTTGAGACACGGTGTAGATGCGGTAAAATGCCCCACCCTCTAAAACCCCTCAACAGATCTGCTGTCCAGTTTCAAAGAAAAAATGAGAAAAAAGTAAAAGAAAGAAAGGAAAAACATAAAGGGAAGAAAACAGTTGGAGTGAATATGAGAGAGATATGCATAAAGACCTCTTGGGTCGCTCTGAGTAATGTAAGTCACATGACATCCAGGCAAACTTTTGTTGTCTGCCGTCGAAACGACGTAGTAACCAGTCAGGTAGCTGATGCCGCGGACACAGTTCTTCTTCGGTGGAACGGCCTGATGCCAAAAACATATACACATGATTTCCACTCCAGACAGGGTGTTGCACCAGAGTGCCCACAGTAAAAGGAAAAAAATTCAAGCATTTTTCAAGCGATTTAGAAAACTTTCAAGTACATTTTGCATACCTGTTCTGCCTACATTTTACCACATCATGTTGCAGAATTTAATGTTTCTGCCATGATATAAAAACACTGTTGGTGGCTTGGCGTAGCGGTAATGCATTTCATACGATCAACAAAGGTACTCTACGCCAAGCCGGATTAGTACTGTGATGAGTGACTGCCTACGGGCAGGTAAACCATCTCGGTATGTAACCAAACGCCTAGTTAACTCAGCCTTCCATCCCTCCATGGTAGGTAAATTGAGTATCGGCCTATCTGGCTGGGGTTAAGGCTGGGCGCGTTCACCTGTGTCGGGTGGCAGGTAACACTGTGTGATCCCAAACGGCGGGTGATGCTCCGTAGCTCCAAGATGGGCTTCCCATTAAAATATATGTCACCACCCTTAACCTTTATAAGACAAAAAATAAGTGTTACTGAAGTACACCAAACTGGAAAGTTGAGTATTGACTGCAAAATTTTTGCATCGCTGTACTTTTAATTATAAACTACTAAAATTAAAAAAACTTTTGAGACTTTCTTCACATGGCACAAAATCATTTTCATCAACTGTTTGCTGATGAAACTGTTCACCACGTCAGCTCCAAGCAACTGAGTGCGATATGAAATCAGGTATCGTGAGCCAAAAACTCAACCATCTTGCAATCTCAGTGTGCCAATATATTGTCTTGCTGGATGGTGCAAAAGTCAAAATATTCTTGCAGGCACATGAATGCGATCATTTTTTTGGGGGGGAGGGGGAGTTTCTTGGGGCTGCAACATGAAAGATCAATAGCTTATCATCAACAAACCAGAAAAGTCTACTGTCAAGGCAGCAACGTTGCAGCAAGTCGCCATAATACATTTCATCATGTCATCCATAAGTCACGTCTAGCAAAAAAATTCAATCAACAGCCACATCTTGTTCAAATATTTTGATGTAGTATCCTTTTATTTGCAGCTATCGAATACTAAAAAATGTGTGAAATTTTTTCTTATTCGTGAGTGCGTGAGTAAGTACGATTTAATGTCCTACCCAACACAGTATAGGTCACTTTGGGGATGGCCTTTACAGGCAGTGCACATCACATAACAATGGAACAGTAAATTTAACCCTTACAACAATGGAACAGATACAGCAGGTGGCAAAAAGTGTGTCATAATGCGATGACGATAGCAGAAAGTCATGAAGCGCACCGCAAGCAAAATAAGTAAAATTTTGAACTTGAGCGCATCTCTAGCCGATTTATATCTATGGGCATGTAGTTTTATCTATGCTAAATGCGTTGCCTCATTCTTGACATCATTTTAGTCGAAAATTTTGACAAATAAAGCGATTGAACTGCAGTGGATACGGCAGGCAAAGAATTGACAAGGGAGCAAAAGAAAATTATTATAAAATTAAGTATTCGTAATTATAACTAAGGATTCATTTCGAATACATTAAACGTAAAACAGGCTTGCGAACGGAAGTTTCTGAAGTGATGGGAAATGTTGACAAAGCGTAGAAAAAGTGGCTTCAAACTGGCAGACCACCGAATCTGATTGAAGGAGCAATTGGAGAAAAATTCGTCATGTTGAAGTGCACAGAAAAAAGACATCGGCTAAAATTATAAACTATGTAAGTGATATGCTGACTCAACGATTATCACCACGAATGGTACGACGTCGTTTGCGTTCCAGACGGAATATTTGGAAGCAAACTGTAACAATCAGGGTGAAATAACCTCGCTATGTGTTTTTGTGTAGACAGAAACTGAGCTGGAAGGCAGATAACTGAAAATCTGTTGAATTTATAGACGAAACTCAGATAGTAATATGACAGAATAGAAAAGTCAAAGCTACTTTTTGGAGAAGACTACACAAAGCCTGGAATCTCGAATGTCTTGAGGGGCAGCAACAGTCGAAATATATCACCTTGTTCTGGAGCTGTATTTGCTACAAAAGAGTGGGCACTTTTGTACCAATTGGCAGAAATATTGACTGCTGTAACTATGTGAATGCACTCGATGCAAATTTGTGGCCAGGTGTGTGGAAATATTTTTCTAGAAAGCACTTCTTTTAGCAGGATGATAGCCCCTGTACATCGCTCAGTATTTACTCATCTGTGGAAAACAGAAAATCACATTTTGGGTTTTACGTGGTCAGCACAATCACTGGACATTGTCGAAAATATGTGGAAAGTCATAAAATATCATGTGCAAAAGAAAATGTCAGCTATTAACTCTCGACAGAACCCTATCAAGTCTGCTCTAACAACCTTAAGCAAAGTTCATTAAAGCTCCATTTGTCAGCTTTACGCATCCATTCTGCGACGATTTCGTTCTGTTATTGCACACAAAGGATTTATAAAAAAATTCTGAAACGTCAGGTAAGCGCTTTTGTTGAAATAACGTTGTTTATGATGTTTGAATTTAACTGACAAAAAACGAATCGATCGTTCGCGCCACCGCCATTATGACACACTTTTGGCCACATGCTGTAGCTTTACCCTTACTGAAAAACCTAATAAAAACGTAAAACACCAAAATGACCTAAAACTAAAATTGTAAAAACTTGCCATTACAATTGAGCATATGTAAGAGTAATAGTAGTTCTAATAATCTTCCCTGTTATCCTCCAGACAGTCATCAATCTCATAATGCTGTCTACTGGAAGACAGGGGGTCTATTCTTATTCGACTGAGTTATGCCTGTTTCACTGAAACGCTGTGTATACCGTGTGATTGACGGAATGGTTGAAGATCATCATTTCTCGGTCGCGCTCCTGCCAGACACGCTGGGTCACAAAGTCACGCTTCTTCAGGGGTATCGGAGTTTTCACTGCACACACGTATATTATACACTGTGAGCCATAAAAAATGAGGCACTTTACTTTTGTCCATAATCCATATCTTTGCCAGTTACTGACTGATTTTCAAAATTCTTTCACTGGCACAATCTGCAGACAGTATGCACTGTAAATGCATCTCTACACTACCTTGTGAAATATAAACGTAAGAAAAAAACTAATGATAATAACAAACATTTAAGAAAATTAAAAAAACACTTCAGACCAACATTGCCGTGAATTATCCCTGACACTAAAACATGTTAGACCGACACAGTCTACTACAACAGACCATTCACCGCAATGTTCGTCTAAAGTGTTTTTTTCATTTACCAAAATGTTTGTTGGTTATTATTGTTATACACTCATATTTTACTTATATTTCACAAAGTAGTGAAAATAAAAAGTAAATAATAAAAATAATAAAATAATTAAAAATTAATGCACTGCGTTAATGCATTAAAAAAATTAACGCCTTGACAGCTCTAATTTGCACGTTTAAATGGCTCAAAAAACTTAGCCGTAATAAAATATTTCATTACTAGTGGAACAGGAAACTAAAGTCGGATTAAGTTTGAGGGGTGTAGTTTTATGGTGCGGTAGAATATAAGATAATCACGATATTGAAAATTATCTGCAGAGCGTGCTAGTGAAAGAATTTTGAAAATCGGTCAACAATTGTCGAAGATATAGACAAAAGTAAAGTGTCACGTTTTTTATTGGAACAGCCTGTACACAGCCACAGAATTGCCAAAAAACGTTTTTTAAACAAAAGCCTAACCCGAGCCAACCAGGTAGGTTTTCAGGTTTTTTTGGGTTTTGATTTTCTTTTTGGTTTTTTAGGTTTTTTGTAAGAAAGACCCAACTTGATGGAGTTGGGTCTTCTACAGCTATGCAGCTGGTTGATCATCTGTGTCTGACCTTCGAGTTTGTATCTGCTCCACACAGCACAAAATATACCAATACATGTATTTGCACTAGAGCTGTCACAATTGACGTGTTAATTAACGTGTTAATGCGATAATAAATTAATGCATGTTAAAAAAATTAACGTGCTTTAAAAAAAAATAACGCACATATGCAAATTTATGTTAATTTACTAAATTTTGTGAAGCAAAAGTTGAAATATTCCGTTAAACTGCGATTATTTGACAATCGAATGAATTCGAGTAACTAAAATGTAGTTTTCGTTCCATCACTACTGTAAATAAATAATTATTTCGACTTTCGATGACATGCTAATAGATTTCTATGCTATCTATGACGTCAGTTATTGTTGATTATACATTTAAAATGTGTTTCTAACTTTCTATATTAGACAGGCAGGGCCCCTCAAATGTCGCGAGGCCTGTGATAACTTATCCCCTACTCTCCCTCTCGACGGGACTGGGTGCATTAATTTATGCGTTAATTAATGCATTAAAAAAAATAACGCACTGCGTTAATGCATTAAAAAAAAATTAACGCCTTGACAGCTCTAATTTGCACGTTTAAATGGCTCAAAAAACTTAGGCATAATAAAATATTTCATTACTAGTGGAACAGGAAACTAAAGTCAGATTAAGTTTGAGGGGTATAGTTTTTAGGTAGGTTTTTAGCATTTTTAGGCAGATTTACTCAAAGAAAGCCGTCGAGTTCATCACTGAATACAAGCCATCCACATAAAGTAATTCTGGAGAAATGATTTAAATGCAGCATAAACTAGGTGCATGTAAGTATGACACATACGTGCGTAGTAGCCAATGTCACTGTTTGAGTTGAGCTGACAGATGTCGAAGCCCTCGTGCATGGTGGCATCCCAGTACTTCCTGTAAGCGGGATCGTTCAAGACATCAAACACAGTGGTCGCAGGCACATCATCCAGAATCCCTGTCACCTACAGTCATGCACAGAAATACACGCGGTTGGTGGCATGACAGATGACCTATTTTTTCAGCATCAAATCAATGTATGAGAAAATGACATGCAGTCTATCACTGAAATTCTGTAGACAGTCAAATTATGGATATGCAGATAGCAAAGACGTTTCAATGTGAGACACTAGCTCTGGTGGCTTGGCGTAGCGGTAATGAGTTTCATCCCATCAACGAAGTTACTCTATGCCAGGCTGGGTTAGTACTTGGATGGGTGACCTGTCTGCGAGCAGGTAAACCATTCGGTATGTAACCAGCTGCCTAGGTCAACTCAGCCTTCTCTCCCTCCGGGATAGGTAAATCGAGTACCGGCCTATCTGGCTGGGGTTAAGGCGGGGAGCATTCACCTGTGTCGGGTGGCAGGTAACACTGTGTGATCCCATATGGCAAGTGACACTCCGTAACTCTGAGATGGGCTTCTCATAAGAGCAGTGTCACCACCTTAAACCTTCAACAACAGAAATGAGCAGTAACTTTAGTGGCCTTATACAGAGCAAAGATGTCGGCCTAGTGCCAACAAGATATGCGGCCATCCACATCAACCAATCTGTGCACATAAATTACGTGCAATTTACACCCGCCAACCTCATGAGTAATTGTCAAGCCCTGTTAATGCCAGTGTCATGGTTTGGTGAATAAACGACTGGCATCCAAACAGCGATGCCCAAGTGTCCAATGTCCCTGCACACAAATGTCTCAGCACTCAAATGGTAATCGCAAAAATAGTGGCGCCCAAATAACAGCACCCAAATGTCCTGCTCCATTGCTAAAATGCCGAGAACTGCAAACACTTCATAATGCACCGCTGTGCAAGTGCAGCAGGAGCTTTTCTAGCATTGATGATCAAAATCTATATACAGTGTGTCCAATAAAAAAGTAAAACCGTAGACATTATACAATAGAAATGCTGAATCAGAACGAATCTGAACAAAATTTTGTATGCTAAATCCCCAATAAATTCCTGAAGCAACTACCAAACTTCATTGAAAAATATCATTTTTAACGAAGTTATTAAACAAAATTTCTCTGTTACCAGTATGGCATTACATAAGTAAACCACTCCATACATTTGCATAACTCAACGTCGGATTTTGGCATTTTGAGATTTATGTCAACAATGCATCGTTTATTGGCAGTCAAAGTACCAAATTTCAGTAAAATCTGTCCAGGCAACAATAGTAGTAGTGGCTTTTGTGAGGTCACCCCACAACGTCTGTATCGATCTTCCGCAACAGCTTCTTTAATTCTGACAGGGTCCACGGCTTGCTGGAAAATTCTGCAATAAACTTTTTAACATCATATTCTTCATCTTGTCTCAACAGTTTAATTAAAACATGATCAATTGATCATCTGCAAGAAATACCACTTTGTTTTTGTTGACCTTATTGTTTAGGTTAATTGCCTCAACAAACATCAATTCCGATTGGCGACTGCAGTTGTGCAGTTACATTATGTAACACTATATTGGTAATGGAGAAATTTTGTTATTAATATTCAACAATTGATAACTCCACTAAGAAATGATATTTTAACAAAATTCGGTGATCCATTCAGGAATTTATTAGAAATTAAGTGTACAAAATTTTGTTTAGATTCATTCAGATTTGACACTTCTACTGTACAATGTCTAGGGGTTACTTTTTATAGGACAAAGTGTAAATTCATGTTTTACTTATTTACTTACAGCACTGACCCTACAGTGCACAAACTCAGCCATCAAATAAACAGAGAATCAGTGAAACATTTTGTTAGACTAAAGAACTAGTATCAATATAATATCTTATATACCTTAATCATGTTGAACTCTGACACTTCATTTGACTTGACCCAAACAATGACTGAATTCTTGAAATAAGCCTGCAATGTAAAAAAACATGCAAATCAAATTGAAGTCACGCAAATGCTCTACTGGTACTTATCATTGGCACCAGCAAATGAATTAATCAAATCATTTCTACCAGTGGCAGTTTTAGCACAAAAATCTGGGTGTGCAGTGATCCACCTCGAACCTTGCTGAACAGATTGCAAGTTACTTATACCAACTCACAAATAAAACTTGCCATCGACCAGTGTCTTATGCACATTAAACAAAGGGTCCTCACCAATCCCTGGAACCGTTTGCTAAGACCTTAATAGCTGGTCTGAAGTGTTAATGGTTGGCTTAGAAGTTCAAACTGCTAAGACATTAAGCTAGCAGCAGTCCAAACCGCTAAGCCTTAGCAGCTGGCTTAGCGGTCTGAACTGCTAAGATATCTGTCACTAGTACAAATTTCTGAAACCCAAAAGCAACAACCTATATGTGATTCGTAATGAGAAGTGATAAACTACTGTGACATTAGTAATTCCTATAGCACTATTAACTATATTCATTCAGTGATTGTCACCAACGGCACCGTGACTCATGCTGGTGGCTCTGCTTGCAGCAGTGTGAGCACAACACATTGTTTGATTTTTTTTGCTAAACTGCTAAAACTGCTAGCTTATCGGTGACAGCAGCAGCATGGAACCTCAGCAGTCTGAGACCACTAACTTAATGGTTGGTTGCGATCCGAGGCCTTAAGGGCAGTGGCGCATGATGGTGGTTCCGAAGACTAGTACTCACTGCTCAGCTAAATTATGGATAAGCTTCAGCACCACCAGGCCCATGCTAGAACCACCACCAAATTTTCTACTCCATGCAAGGATCATATTACTTGCTTATGAGTGACTAATTTGTGGCAAATTGTTGTTCACAGAGCACTGTATGACACAAAATTGCAACGATATGCATCTTACTGATTTCCATTACGTTCCTGTTGCAAACCTATGCACATCAGCGGTGGAACAGAATTACTACGCAACAGAATTTGTGGACTTTTTCTATGGAATTTGTGGACTTATATATATATATATATATAGATAGGATACAGTGTCACGAAACATCACACCGACCACATCGGCACCAAATATGATCAGATCAAGTAAGAAAGGTAAGGTTTAGAGGTCAGGGTCATGTTAAGATAAGGGCGAGGCTTAGCAATCTCATCACACATTTAATGCTGGTGTGGTTGGTGTGGCCAAAGTGGTCTTTCGTGACACCTGATAGAATACTCAATTCATAATTTAATAAATGTCTGAAGCTGACTTACAATCTGACAGCATCTCAAAAAACAGATTACATAACAATTCACACAAATATAAAAGAGTATTCCAATACAAAACTTTTTGCACTGCAAGCCCCATGATGCACAAGAATTAACAACACTAGATTATTCACGAAACGACCGCCGCCTTCCGGGGTTATAGCATCAACCAAGGAGTGTAGACACTCCCTTACAAAAACCATTAATTCTTGAATTATCAGGGATTAGTATAAACATTTTTGCTTCTTTTTCCCCTACTTAACCGTGAGGCTCTCACGCCGTTCAAGTTCAAACCCCCACATGCATCAGTATAGGCTCCGTCGCCAGGGCAACAACGCCATTACCGACCTGTTTCCAACCATCGTGGCGAGTACACAGCAGTCGTAGATGTTCAAAGTCGGCTTCTTGAGCGTCTCTTACTTCGCCGACCTGCATACTTCACTTGGCACTTGTGTCACGCTGTAATAATTTATTTATTGTGCCAACTTATAAGTCAACAAAACGATTACATCATCAAAACCATAGATATTACGATGTTTAACTAATTATATCTATGATATTGTCTTTTAGTGAAGGACAGAAAACCGAACTGATCGAAGTTAATCGGTACGGTAACTAAGAGCGAGAATGCGAGATGCAACGACGTGCTTCAACTTTAATCTGAGGTCAAATTTGACTTTGATCCCAGTTCAACTGTAATTTGTTTTTCGTCACAGCGGTTTAACCATAGATATGAACTATTATGTAAAATAATGGTCTGCGGCTTCAAGCGTTGATGCTTGGCTTAACTCGAATCTGAACTGCCGACTGAGATCACGGTTCAGCTAACCGAATGCGAGATAAGCCCATAAGCATACATAAGTAGGCCCTACAAAAAATCACAGTACGCTGAAAATTGTTGTAAACTACAAACAACTATAGGACTATAGAAAAAGACAGACAGAAAACAATAATTGGATTCGAGTAAAATGTTGGGTAAAAAGAATCGTTCCTACTCCTTCCGTGGATAAATCTGGGACACAGAATTTGATCCTTTCACTCTTTAGGCTAGTTATCTAAAATGAAAGAAAATTAAAGAGGTTCTCTTTATTTTTTACTGCTGAACTGCTCAGCCAAGTTTTTGCTGTTTGTACAGCTACACGCTTCTAATTAGTCGTTATCACGGGCATATAAATAAACCCCCTTTTGGACACAGTATGCAAGCCCCCCTCCTCTAATGTCTAAGCCCACTCAACGTCCAACCACTTTCACGTCACATTCTGTCAGGTGCTGCATTTCTCCTTGGATATGGTAGATGACGGCATATCCGTAGCCTAGGCCTACTCATGGGCGCCCGCGGAAATTTTGCAAGTGGAAAAAGACGACTGAAATGGCCTGGGCGTCGAATGGAATTGGAATTAGGAATAAGAGGGGTATTTCCCTACCCAGACAATTACGGAGTCTGGGGAGCATTATAAGCTCCCCCAGTGAGGTATGAGACGAAGCCCCACCTGAAAATGAATTTGGTGCATTTTACTAGCCTCACAAAACACTTCTGGTTGAATGATGACTGCCCCCTTGAGGTCTTAAATGTTGCCCCCATGAGAAACGTAATATGCTTTGGGTGTAGTCCTCAATGTGCGCAGACGCCACTGCTCAGTATCAACACACAGCTAGACATAAAAATTGAAACAAAATCCTGACAATGATATCATTTTCATACATGTAGGCCCATATATACAAGTAAATATGTCATGCAATACATACAGTGGCTTATATCCACAGCTTATGCCCAGTGAAAAATAAGGGGGAAGTTTTGTCAAGGGTATAGATCAAAACTTTCTTTCCTATTTTTCACTGGGCAAACTACACGCTTAACAAAACTTCCCCCTATTTTCAATTCCCCCTATTATTTACTTCCCTATTATTTTTGAATCCCCTAACAAAAATTCCTCCCTAGAAAGCGAAAGAAGCCCAAAATGGAGAAGAAAACTTGAGTCAGAAATTGGGGGGACCTGAGTCCAAAACTGGGGAAAAGTTGTGCTCAATTTTGCTTCCAGATTAGGGGGGATAGAAGCCACTGAATACATCAACAGTAACAACTATATGGCAGTTCATATATTAATGCAACTCATTCAGTGATTCAGAATGATTAACTGTGATCAACAATATCAATAAACCACAGTGGTGGATCCAAAAACTTAGAATAGGTGGGGGGGGCAGAAGGGTATAGAGGGTGAGGTCTCGAGAGAAGGCTTGCCCCTCTGCTAATTTTTTTTGAAAATTTTATGCAAAAATAATGCATTTTTCTGCAAAATTTTCACTTGTTTTAAGATGCATCTAGTCAATAGGGGGCGGCAGCCCCCCCTTGAATTCGCCACTGACAAACAACATTGGTACGTCTCCAGGATCCTTAGTAGCAGGGCCATCCTGGGAGAAAATGGGCAGGGAGCAATTGCTCACCCATTACCCCCTAAATTTTTGGCTGTCAAAAATTTTCTTCACTGAAAATTTTGGTTCAAAAATGCAACACTTAAGGCTGAAAGCCATCATTTTTGAAAAACTAAGAGGCAAAGTTAAAATTTTGAGTAGTGACAATAACCTCCGCTGTCGAAAATTTGCAACTGCTCTCAAATTTCTCTTGGTTAATTAACTGTGGAGCATTGTACACCAATCTTTACTTATATTTCGATTTTCGAGCAAATTTATATCAAATGAATGTAGCAATTGTCACCGTCATATATGACGGGTCTTCTGACCAATGTCTAGCTACATGCAAAGTTTCAATTTCTGAACTGTTGTTAAGTTTCCCATGGCAGACGCCAAATTCCCTTGCTATTCCAGGTTTCCCACATTTATGATGCTCTCTAAACCCCAAACCTTTTGGTGGGTTGGAGAAAGGGGCTTGTCCCCTCCCCCACCC
>Ga0209671_1000963_pt1 | contig 22175 bp, 14 predicted proteins | sample WorMetHERISLAND2_2_FD_187401 | JGI IMG/M metagenome (GOLD analysis project Ga0209671, IMG submission 187401) | Marine gutless worms symbiont microbial communities from Max Planck institute for Marine Microbiology, Germany - Olavius geniculatus... | ecosystem: Host-associated > Annelida >... | reverse complement strand
CCTTGGGGCAGCCCACAGTGAAGATTTCGTGATCCTAGCTTGCACCGTTTTGATACAGATCACGAGTGTGACGGACGGACAGACAGACAGACAGACGGACGAACAGACGCCCAGACGATGGCAAAGACGCGCGAAGCATTCTGCTTTCGCGCGTAAAAACGTCAACAGATTGAACAGACTAGTCAACAAAGGTTATAATTATTTTGACGACTTTATGTAGCTTATTAAGATACCATACGTTGATGAAATTACCGGATCGCCTTTTTCGCCTTTAGGACCACGGACACCAGCTGCTCCAGGCCAGCCTGTTAGACCGGACTCTCCCGGAAGTCCCTGCAACAGTAGAACACACGAAATGATAATAAATGATAGTTTATTTATAACGGCACTTTGATCAATACGATATACTATGCTACTATGCTACTTTCAAGAGTGCTCAATTTCTAAAACTGTTATTAAACGCCAACAGCACTCCAACAATTACTTGATCTTTTCTTGACTCTGTTATTTTGTGTTCTATGTCTACAAAGTCAACTAAAGCGTTTGTGTGTGCGCTGAATAGCGTCAGAAGAGTGCACTACTGTATTTATAATAATTGCAGCTACAATTTACTGACTCTGGAATTTGTCACTTAGTGTCTCAAAGAGCAAACCATATCATGTGTACAATCTATAGGCTTCAGCGTATATGCTACCGAATATGTTTGATTTGAAGAACGTTTTGTTGTCATATTAGTGGAGCCGTAAACAACTTGAGGCGTGCACAGAATGAACTGAACTGAACTAAACTCGTTCAGAAAACTTTGCAAAATAAACTAAAACTGAAGAAACTGGCAGTTCGTTTGTTTAGCACAGTCCGTGTAGCGTAACTGAACAGGCATTTCACTTGTTTCGCTTTGTGCCTTTGGTGTACAATCATTTCGATTAACGCGATAAAAAGATTGACACTTACTCGATCGCCCTTTTCGCCTTTCTCGCCGGGTTCCCCTGGCTCCCCGGCAGTGCCTCGATCTCCTTTCTCTCCTGCGGCAAATCGCAAATGACGTCAGTTTTGAACTCATTAAAACTATTTCTGCAGTAAATTTTTACCTCCGCCAAGGAGGTTATGTTTTGGCAGGTTTTTGTTTGTCTGTTTGTTTGTTTGTTTGTTTGTCTGTGTGTTAGCAAGATAACTCAAAAAGTTATAGATTGATTTTTTTGAAATTATGTGGGAAAGTCGGGAATGGCATAAACTACAAGTTGTTAAATTTTGGGGATAATCCGGCAGGAATCCTGGATTCTGGATCACTTTGAAATTTTCGTTACCATTGCGTTAAAAGGGGCATACGGGAACCGCTGCAAAACCGAAGATGGTGACGTCACCTGGCGAATAGCATTGCCTTGGCGGAGGTACCTGCGAGCTATGATTGCTTTCTAGTTTTATTATTAATTAACATTGTCTGTTCTCTAGTTCCTTATTTTTGTGCGAAAATCATTTGTTTTCAGTACAAAATTTAACCCTTGCAACTTGCAGTTTAAAATCGTGATGTATTCTGCACGGGCAGCTGCTAACATCTGGTGAAGGCACATGAAAAGTGCATGTCTTCACTGATAGACCTAACTAGAAGCATTCACTGGCTCCAAGCCTCCGCCGAGAATATTGCTGCTGTCACCTTGCGAGTACTAAGGACTAATTCGCCAAAAAATTGCCGCGCCCTGGTCAGGATCAGGATTCAAGAATCCTTCGTCCAGATCCTGAACTGGCTTGCCATCAAAATTTGAGCGGTTGATCCCTGAGCCAATTTATCTATATATACCTCGGCGAAATGAAAGGCTGAGTTGACCTGCAGGGGGCGGTTGGTTGAGTACGGTATAGCGAGATAGTTTATTAGGCCTAACCGTGATTATCACACTGAGGGAGTTTCAGAGGGAGTTTGCTAACTGTTTCAGAATCCGAAACCTGTCGTGGGAAATTTGTCGCACCTGGAAAATTCTTCCCACCTCCATATTGTCATAATGTAACTAACGCTAACCCTAACGCTAACCCTAACCCTAACCTCAACCCTAGCCCTAATCCTAACCCTAATCTTAACCTTACTCCTATTCCTAACCCTAACCCTAAATTTAACCATATCCTTAATCTTAACCCTAAGCCGTACTGCTGCGTGTGGGAATAATTTTCGTTGCGACGAATTTTCCACTACACCGGGCCTATATAGGCATCAGACATTATAGGCCTGTACGTGATACGTTAACCACTACGCGAGCTATTTTACCAGAATGTCTACAGACCACGAACAACAAAAACCCTGATAGAGATTTGACATTGCTGCTGACGCATGCAGTAATAACTGCACGCGATAATCGACCATTACCCCCCCCGAACAGTAGGCCTAACTAAACGGTGGCAGCGTATCCACATCCTGCGAAGTGCGAACTCCAGTATGCTAGCTACGTAGACCTATGCCAGTAATTACGTAGCTCGTATAATAATGCTCGAAACGTTCGCGCACCAGTCAGTAAGCACATGATGCAATAGCGCATAACTTCACAGAGTATAATAGGCCTATTATTTCGTGAAAATGTCGTTTTGAGACAAAAATCATCGATTAAGCCTAGCAGCGAGCAATACAAGGTCAAGTAACCTATATGTTAAGTTAGCAGATTTTGTAAGTGCATAATCAATCAGTGTCAATAATGGAAGTAAGGCGGAGCTCCCCAGTTCCCCGCCCACTGACTGACAAAATGTTGACAAGCATTGTGTCCCTGTACTCTTTTAAGCTTGAATCTCCGACTAAGAAACAATTACAAAAGAAAACAAAAGCTGTTCTTAATTTTATCTGTCAGATTCGAATCAAATTCTGAAATTTTAGCGCGTCAGCTGCTGTTTTCAGCTTTTGTTCACAATGGTGTGTGCTGTCTGTTTAACAAAGAGATCAAGTTGAAATCGTAAGACATGGACCAGCAGCCGCCTTCATTCGATGACGTGGGAGTGTTAGCAATGACTCAATACCCCGAGAAACCTGCTGCAGAACGCAGTATACAAGAACCAGAACCTTTTCAGCAGTCAGTTCCATCAGTGCCTCGGTTGTCGCAGTCAACGGATGAACATGCAGCACACGCGTTACACATGGATACAGCGTTAGCGTCACCACAGCAACCGGATCAACTACCACAGGTTGTCAACGCTTACTTACTTTACTTTTCTTTTCACATGCCTTGCTGTAGCGTGATATCCATTTGATGGCTTTTTCGTCTTCTAGTTGCCCAGCTGTGTCAAGCTGCCAGTGAACTGGGCGCTTGTGCAGCAGATGTTCAACTGTCTGTGTTTGCTGTCCACAGTGGCTGCAGGTTGGTCCCTTTCGCTGTCCCCACTTGTGTAGGCCGAAGTTTTTTGGTGTGTGCCATTCTGCAGTGGCCACTTCGAAGTTGGTTTATGAAGACCCACTCGCCTCAAGGAAGTGACGGGTCCTTGAGTCCTGGTAGCGGTGACGAAGAGTCAACAATGTCATTCATTGTCAACGCTGCTATCAACCAATAACAGAAACCGGTACGCACAGTAGCAGAAGTGTGCATAAGAGTGCGAAATCCTATGGAACGATGGGGATGAGCATGAGATTCCGATAGGAATAACATGAGAACGAAATTTCTGCAAAGCTGTAGTAGCGATGTCTGTCCTGCAGACAGGCGGACAGCAGACGCAGCTACAGACATGGTGTCTTATAATAAGGCTTGCTTATAACTTGCAGCATAGCGGGCCAATATGATACGTAGGCTATTGTCGAACGTTGGCGGTTGTCTTTGACAGGTTGACAGACGGCAGCGGTTGCTCAGACAGCAAGATTTCGCGTTTTTTGCAGGTGCTATGCTCTCGTTGACCATCTGCATCAACCCGCTGTTTGGAATTCCCGCTTTATTCTTGGCAGGTGAGCTTAACTCTACGAACTGGCTGCTGCTGCTGCTACTACTAGGCCTATTTCTATTATTGGTGCTCATTGCTGAAATATTACAGGTTTTCGAGTTACAAATGTTACGCGCATAAAATTACACAAGTAAGTTTTCCATCCCAGCTTTCATCTTAGCCGGTAAGCTCAACTCTACAAAATGGCATTAGTAGGCTAAAACTTACTTGGCTGTGCAAAACGACACTAAACTCAACATTATACGTGGATTGGCGCCCCTGAACTCGGAACGGCGATGCGATCGGGTAACTCAACGCAATGTTCGTATGCACGCAGTTGTGGCGAGCAAGAAATCGGTGTCGGATCCGGCGCGGGCGAGAAAACTCAGCCGCATCTCGGTCTGCCTGTCGATCACAGGCATCAGCGTCAGTATCATTGCGTTCATCATTTTGATAGCCATTGTCGGCAGCAATCCCTGCCTACACCAGCACGCGTATCAGGGCACCTGCTACAGATACCGGGTCTACGTCGGAAGATCGGCGGGATCTTGCGACGAAGGGATAAAGTCGCCTGAAGGCTACTGTTTCTCTGACTCCTGCTCCTACTACGAGCAGTCCGGGTCCTGCTACAAGTACAGAATGTACGTCAGGCGTACGGGCTCGTGTACGGGGGTAGGTACGCTTGGGGTTGTTGCATCCGACGGCTACTGCTACTCCAACTACTGCCCGACCTTCACGTATTCCGAATCTTGCTATAAATATAAAACGTACGTCGGGCGTTTAGGGACATGCGTACTGGGGACGCGGTCAGCGGACAACTACTGTTACCGCGATCACTGCTTTCAATACGCGTATTCAGGGACCTGTCACCAGCACAGAAAGTACGTCGGAGTTACGGGCTCGTGTACCGATGGTGTCGGTGTTAAATCCTCCGACGGCTACTGCTATTACACTTGTCCCGAATACGACTACGAGGGTATCTGCTTTAAGTACAGAGAGTACATCGGTCGTTCGGGTGGTGACTGTAGCGGGTTTACAACTCCTCAGGGCCAGTACTGCTATTACAGCGCGTGCCCGAGACACACCTACCGCGACACGTGCTACAAACACCGACACTACGTCGGCGAATCTGGCGATTGCACCGGCGGCGTCAAATCATCCACCGGCTACTGCTATTCCAATTAGAGACGGCGGCGGATATGCGTTCCCAGTTTCCATGCCTTTCCTTCCCGTACCAGCATTCCCACAATTCCATTCAATTATTAGGTTTCTTCAAACATCATTCCCATTTCCGTCCGAATTCCCGTTGCCAATTCTCGTTCACTCTTTGTTCCCATTCCCAAAATTTACCGAACACAGGTTAAACAGTGTTCGCAGGTCCATTTTTCTCATCTAAATCAGTTCATAACTTTTTGAGTAATTTGGCCGGCAATCGAACAATCTTTCCTCTCAGAAAGCATGACCCTCTTCCACGGCAGATATCAAACGAAGCTGTAAAAGCATTTTTACCTTTAGTGAGCAGATCTGACGAGGCAGGTAAATGCAGCGTATCTCCCGGGGGTCCGACATCCCCCTTTTCTCCCTTCTGTCCTGGGGGCCCTGATGACCCCTCGTGGAACACAAAATCCGGATTTCTGTCGGGTGTCAACTGAAAACACACACACGTCCTGTATACGTACGCATTGTTATAAATTATAATACGATGTGATAACAGAATTAGAGAGTTAGACAAACATGCCGTTTAAGAACAAGAAATTTGAGCTAATGCTCACGAGACGCGCGAAAGCCTATAGCAGTTACTGGACAACAACAGTAAAATAACGACTTTTACGGGGGTACCGCTATTTGATGCTCTCGTGCGCAAGTTTCCTTAAACCTAAAAAATCGAGAGTTGAACCGCCAAAATCTATGTTTAATGCTGAAAATTTCAAATGCAGCTTGTCCATGTCTATCGCAATTGGTTTCGGCGCAATTCGCTCTCGAAATGTGTTTCGCAGCCCCAAATCGCCAAAAAATCCATAAAACCCCCTAATTTGGAGTTCAAGGTCATTCAAGGATTTGGCGCCAATCGAGAGCCAGTGTACGACTTCCTATTAGTGATAATTAGTAACCTAGGCCATATCTCGCACCGTTACTGAGATACAGCGACTTATTGGTCAAAAATCACAAATTTTACCCACCCCCTCTCATTTAGCGCCCTCGTTCGGGGTGACCCCCTTCGAATTTATGGAAAAGCTTTACGGTTCCTAAAACTAGAGTCTTCCAGGCAGCCGACGGTGATGATTTGGTGATCCTAGCTTGCACCGTTTTTGACTGATCCACCCGTGTGACGGACGTACGAACAGACGGACAGACGGACGGACGGACGGACAGAATTGCGATGGCCAAGACGCGCTGAAGGCAGTAGCTGCTTTCGCACGTAAAAATATTAGCAGTGCGAGAGCATAAATCACTGCACAGTTTACTTGTGCTCGAATCTGGCAAATAAAACGGTTTAATAATATGATCCTGTTAAAATGTCCTGTAAAAATTCCTGTATCAGGCTGTATGCGGATTGCGAATCCTATCTTTTGCGTGGCCCGTCGTTGCAGACATGCAGACACTCGCGAATAAAACACGACATCTTTCTTCGCAGACGTAATTGTTGACACGAAAATGCATATTCAGCGTATGCACTGTGTGCGAATCAGATAAACAACAAAAGATTGCACTGATGTCCAGGTTCCTGATATTAACAATTTAACAGTATCACTCACTAGGCTTACACAATCTCCGTAGTCTTTACTAGGTTAAAGCATATATTTCGAGTGACGATTTTGTGAAAAGTATTTAATAACTTATAATGTTTTGTAATAATAATGTCTCGCAAGCACGTTCTTCAAAACGTATATTGGCGTTTCCCTCATTTTAAATATAATCTACCTCTCGAAATTAATGCCCACAATGCGAAGAAGATGGCGGACTAAGAGGGTGCCTACACGACATCGTGTGACAAAACATCGCATGCGACAAAAATTAAGCGAGGCTGCGTATACACAGTGAAGCTGTCAATCAACTCCAGTTTGGCAGCGCTATCGCACGAGACGCTACTGTATGCGGGTTTTTGTCGCACATGTAGCCCTAGGCGCCGTCTGACGTACCTGTTGAAAAGTTGGTTTAGAGAGGTCGTATTCTGTCGGCGCTCCAGCGGCACTTCCTTCCACGTACTACAATCAGACCCACAGATCCACAGATACTCTATCGCTTGTTAGTGACATGTTTGCCCTTAATTATTTTATTTCACATTTTTCTTGTACGTAAACTTCTTTATGTAAATAAAATATAAGTAAATAACATCGTTTAAAACTGACCTCGTCGTCTGAGACGGTGTGACATTGGGAAAGTCCAGCGTCGGGATCTCCAAACATCTTGAGCCATTGAATGCCGCCCTGTCATTCATGCGGAAAACAAAATTCGCTGACAACTCGAACTACGTTAACGCTATAGGCTAAAGGTGCGTTCTCACTGCGCGTGTTGGCGCGCGTCACGCCGCGAAACGCGCGCCGAGCGCGGGGTCCATCTCAATTGATGGTTCAATTAAGCCCTACCTCACCCTAGAAGAGCGGATACATAACCAATTCAATTGAGATGGCCCACGCGCTTACCGCGCGTTACGCGGCGTGACGCGCGCCAACTTGCGCAGTGAGAACGCACCTTAACGCCAGTGGCATTGACAAAAGGGAAGCAGAGGGCCCAGCCCCTACCTCCAATCCATCAGACAAGACATAAATACACGTTTAAACTGCACTAAATTTGCTAATTTGGTCATTTTATTTACCGGGTCAACTCACCCTAGCCATCCCACCACGGAAAAATGCAATAAGTACCAATGAAAGCTAGGCGTACACAGGCACACCGCGCGATAGCATCGCGCAGTGTGCCTATTGCGTGGTCTTCCAGTGTAAACTCGTGTCCAGCCGGAGGCAAAAAAAATTGACATTAGTGCCATACATTATGAACATTATGGCTTCAGCGTTTTACTTTTTACGATTAAACAAACACACAACGGCAATAGAAGAGACAAAAACGAGTAAATAGGCCTATAACAGCGCATTAAAGGCCTAAAGAATAATTTTAACGTTATAGGGCCTACGCTATATACATTTACACTTTACTTACTTACGTACTTACTTACTTACTTACAAGCATGTAAAGCAAACAGCGGCGTCGTGGCTTTAAAAAGTAGGCGGAACAAGGAGTTGCATATTCCGACTGCATCGCAAATTTTCGACAGACTCTTCAAAATGAAAGTTTTCAGCTACGAATTTTGAATTTTTGGACTAATATTTTTCGAAAAAAAGACTTTTCGACAATGTCCTGACAGTTTAAGGTGGAGGCAATTACCATCTGCTCCCCACGTCGCTACTGACAGTAAAAGTGTAGGAGATCTAATTGCAGACCTCGAAGTGATGTCTGTCAACTACCATTGATGTTTGTCATTCTCGTTAGTAAACTTCGTACACAGTGTCTCAGAAAACAGCCCGAGCATTTTCGATTGTAACTTGAAGAATTGTTGGATTTTAATACTTTTTGATAAGAATATTCCTGAAACAACTGGCCATCAAATTAATATGGGAACTTAAACAGTCATTTAATAGCCGGTTGTGTCAGAAATATTTGTGACAAAATTTTTGAGATCTGATAATTTTGCTTCAAGTTACGATGAATAACATTGGGAGTGTTTTCTGACGCATACTTTGCTTGGTTTTATTTCCCGAAGTAGTGCAGGAGCAGACATTGGGTGAAGTGAAAACTGAACGGTCATTTGATGGAAAGTTGTGTCAGAAATATTCATATCAAAAATTATGAAAATCGGATGACTTTTGTTTAAGTTACAATCGAAAATGTCCGGAATGTTTTTTTTGAGACACAGTGTATTTTGCGCTCTGTCTAAGGCGCGAATAAGCATCTTAAACGTGTGAATCACGGACCTCGAAGTGTTGTCCGAAGACGGGTCCGGCCTGTGCGACGTAGACGACGGCTCCAGTACTGAACGTGAGTCCGTGAGGACGTCTGTGGACTGTGACATGGCGCGGTGTGATAGCTTGACAGTCGACGTACAGCGAGACGTGTTGGTCTTTAGCACGCACGACCAGTGACGACCAACGACTCACCAGACTGGGCACCGTCCACGACGACACCGGAAGGTCCCAACCTCCGCCTGTTCCATCACCAGCCATACGACACGACACGATACGATAAACGATTAATATCCACGAGCTTACTTTGCATAAAGAAAGTAAAGTAGCATTTCGCTTGGTTTTATTTCCCGAAGTAGTGCAGGAGCAGACATTGGGTGAGGTGAAAACTGAACGGTCATTTGATGGAAAGTTGTGTCAGAAAAATTCATACCAAAAATTATGAAAATCGGAAAATTTTTGTTTAAGTTACAATCGAAAATGTCCGGGATGTTTTTGAGACACAGTGTATTTTGTGCTCTGTCTTTTGGGTGGCCAGCTTTGATGGGCCTGTGCCCTTTCTGGCAGCCTGGTTGCTTTTTCCCAGATATTGTTGTTGTTGTAGTATTTATAGTACGAATAGTGGCGGTAGCGTGTGATTCGAGACGATGGCGACGTAGAAAGCATCGAAAAAAAGGAAAAGTAAGCGATACCCCTTCCGCAGCTGACTAGAGAATCTGAGAGCGTCAATTTCCCTGAAAACCAAGTTTTGGACATTTTCGGTATTTGAATATCCGAAATGCTCATACTGTACGTTTTAACAGTGTAGTTTCCGTTCACTGCGAATTATTTTTTAAACTTACGTTGAGACCATCTACATGTACATTGATGTAGAGGTTCTTGCGTTTTGAGTTTGACAAGTTGCTTCAATAGACCGATAATGATGACGACAATGATGATAAAGATGATGATGTTGATGAGATAAGCCTTGACTTACCCGAGGCGGTCGACGGCTGATCGTCGGCGTAGTAGAGCGATATGACGGACGAGTTGGTCTGAGCACTTGCTGAGACGCCCAGTCCGAACTTTATGTACGAACCGGTCGAGTCCACGATCGACACCAGAAACCTGCAGAGCATGCCGGGACGACATTAAGTACGCTTATTAGCATTGGCGCTTTGGTTTAGTTGATGAAAAAAACGTTAGTCGCATCAAAGAAGTTAACGAACGCCGGCCCCGGCCAGTCTGCAGACGGGTGAACCATCTCGGTATGTAACCAGCCACCCAGACCAACTCAGCCTGGCCATCCCCTCGAGGACAGGCGCAACAGGCAGTCAGGCACACCGCGCGATGCATTACCTCAGCGTTCGTGGTTTCGCAGTGCAAACTGGTGTCTGGCTGACGACTAGGTATGTAAACGGAGATTAGTGCCGCCTTATATGGCTCCAGAAAAACTTACTTGTTCTTTATTATTCATAAAACCACGGTTTCGTTGTACGGGATAAAGATAAATTGATAAACTTCGTCTGTTTTTGTAATGGACTTACGTGGACAATTTTACTTGCGCATTCGAATGTCGTTACGACATTGACGGACTAATAACACTGAAAACGTAATAGGTCATATCAGTAGAATTACTTGGTCATTGATTGGTATAAACAAAAGATAAATTTTTGCGGGCCTATTACAGACCAAACCGGTGAAATTATGACACTGCGTTTTTAACCACGTCCAACGGCGTCGCGGGTTTAAAAAATAAGCGGACAGAAAAATGCAATTTTCCGACATAATTCCGACAAACAGTTGCGAATTTCCGACTGAGAAAATTATGTTTGCTAAAAATTGCAATTTAGTCTCCAAATTTCCCAAAAATTGTGAGTAATAGCTCCAAATTTAAAAAAAAACATGGTTGTCTGCTGATAACTTATGACGTACCGTTTAGCCACAATACATGAATTCGGCGTCGGCGTTAGCATTTTTGACGAAAATTCTTCGACAAAAAGATTTTCAGACAATTTTTAATCTCCAAAAAGTTAGTCCTGGACAATTGCCCTGCTCCCGTTCCCACGACGCCACTGGTCACGTCCGGCCTTCAAGAGCGAACGCCAAGGCCAAGGCACAAAGCCAAGAACAAGGCTAACATCACCGCTTGCACTAAAATGACTTAGTATTATCAGTGTTTGAATTTCCGGGGGGGTTAGGCAGTTGAACCCCCCCAAATGTTTTTTCAACCCCTCTAACACACTGTCAAATTATGTAGGTTTACTGGGGGGGGTTAGCTATATACTGTATTCATACAATTTACATCAGAATTTTTGGTCGGGCTCCGAGCGCCGAAAAGTTTAACCCCCCACTATTTTTTCACAATTCAAACACTGAGTATCATTCATTTAACAACACACGGAATATACTGTTCAGAGACGTACCCTCCGGCAGCGCTGAGCGGCAGAATGGAAGCGACGAATGAGAAGTCGGGACCGATGCGGTAAACGAGCTCGCTGGCAGGGCGATAAACATTGGCCGTGGAAGCGAACGAGAACGCCGGGAAACCGTCGACGCCCTTCATGAACGTGACACCCGAGCTGTCTCTCAGTGGAACCACCAGGGCGTTGAGGAATTCCACTTCACCGTACCCGTCCACGTAGTCTACTGTCACGACACAGCATAAAGAATGATAACAATTACACAAATAGTGACTGGCGTCGAAGTCATTATTGAAAATTTTTGACCCGAAGTTCGTAATATGTTGCCCGAGATCGAAGATCGAGGGCAACATGTTAAGGGCAACATGTTACAAACTAAGGGAGAAAATGTTCAATAATGATCCAAACACCAGTCTCTATTTGTTTTGGTATATCTCAACGCCTCTACGCAAAATTTGAGGTATTATACGCTTTCTTCGTATGACCTACCTTTTAGCCACAGTATATGAATTCGGCGTCTGCGTGGTCATAGACGTATCGAATGTTAGTAAGGCCTGACTGGTGTCGGCGTGATGACACTATTGTCAATAGTGCCTCCATGGAGGGCACTGTTGTTGCTGAGGAGGTGACTTTGGCGTATTTGTGAACGTCACGTACGTGACGTGATTTGGACCAATCGCGTGCAGGTATTTTGCGTTGAGGTATAGCAAATGAGCATATTATATAACTCCCGTAGAAAGAAAAACTTCGGCTCAGTGCCGAGATATCGTGTGGCCGTTTGCTCAAACCTACATTGTACGTTTTTTGTTGACTTATTTACGAAAAATCGGCAAATCAGTTAATCTCACCCTTTAGGAAACGTTCACGCTAACTTTAAATTTTAACTTTGAATTTTCTATACAAGACCGTATACAGACGGACGGACGGACTGCACGACGGGCAAGACGCAAGACAAGACTCGTATCGCGGCCTATTAGAACGGCCGCATAATAACGTAATACTGAACAGAAAGATTGTACGAGAATGGCCGTAGATCGATGGCTGAAACATTACAAGCAGCAGATAGAACAATCCGTCACTGACTGTCAATCAAACACTAACCGACCGACGAATAAACGAACACAAACAAAACATTCAAAACTTTGCATCGAGTGCGCTGCATTCAATGAAAACCACGCATCCGGGGTAGGTAAATCGAGTACCGGCCTCGGCGCGTTCACCTGCGTCGGACGGCAGGTAACACTGTAATCCCATATGGCAAGTGGCGCAGACGCTCTTTAGCTCTGCGGTGGTTTTCAATCAAAAACTACAATACACAACCTTCATTCCTGCGGGGCAGGTAAAATAACAGAGTAACGGCAGCCATAGCTACGCTAGTTATGATATTAGTATGTTACTTCTCGCCCATCCGGTATAAACCATGCAGAAGTATACGCATAACACAGGAGGGGTCTGCTACCAGTCATGGCCAATAACATTATGGCCAAGCTGTTATGATATGGCTGAGCGCAGAAGTGTCTTGATGCGCTTTATAGGTCAGCAGCAGCAGCAGCAGCTGTAACAGAAGCAATACGCCATCATTCTCGGCTCACTGGGCTACACGAGCGGCAGAAACGAGTGTTGGGATATTCGTGAAAACGAACACAGCAGATGGTTCGGAAGAAAGTGCATTAAATACTGACCGAATTTCGACATTCTTTTATTTGCAAAAGTAGACAGTATAAGTTTAAGTTTGCAATTAAGTGATTACCAAAGATCCCACAGGGCCACCACACGTCAAACTAGAGGGTCAATATTTGTCAGAGGTATATAGGCCTTATAAATTCTCATTTCGGAAACTCGGTGGCTTAATGGCCACCTATAGGTTTTGTTGTACGGATGTGAAACGTACACAATTTCGAAAGTGATGAAAAACAGGTTGATGATGGCTGTGAAGAGTTAATGTTCTTGTCGAGGATGCTATATGGATATCATGGACGGAGAAGAAAAGTAATGAGGAAGCGTTTAAAGAGGCAGCGGTACAGTGTACGCATACGTCAACGGCAGCTTGCTTTTCTGGGGCACTTGTTGAGAAAGCATGGTCTGGAAAACTTGGTGGTGATGGGAAGGATAAATGGAAAGAAAGCGAGGGGGCGCTAGAGACTGAAGTATCTGGACAGCTTAGGAGAATCATGGATGGACAAAGTCAGCCCAACTGAGCTCATCAGGGCTTCAGAGGACAGACTGCTCTGGCAGCACATGGTCGTCAACGTCATCGACAACGGCACGACAGCATGACTGGTTTAAAATGATCATGCACAAATTTCTGTCATATCTTCACCAAATTCATCAGCATACTTAGACCAAATTCGCATTAAAATCATTTTTAAAGGTTCTACTACAATTTAACCGCATCGCTACATGCACAATATTCTGAAATACTAACGTCAGTTTTTTTTATTATTAGGCTATACTAATAATTTACGAGGTTGCGTAGCACAGCGTTTTTTGAGTTGTGGAAAAAAAGTAAACGACCTAATTGGCCTAATCGCAGTTTCAATGCTAAGTGTGCCAGCGATGGAATTGAGCCTATTTAATAACAATAAAAAGCCCAGCTGTCGCTAGGGTGAACCGACCGTATCGCTTATATCCAAAGGCCAGCGTCCGACTTTCAATGGCTGAAAGAAAGCGATTTCCCAGAGTGCGTACAGTCCCGTGCACGCTATACGATGACGCTGCTATATCGAAAATACGGCACTTTTTTGCACGTGGGTAATGGCTGCAGGCAGCAACTTTGCATTAAAAATTGCGGCCAAACCGCTGCAAATGGAGACATGGTTACTACTGACAGCATATAAGATCTTAATATCGCCCTATCCAACGGTGCCACTGCCGACCCCTACGATCGACGTACGGTTTGGCCACAATACTAGCGTTACAGACGAAAACGACGACCGATGACAAACGACACATCCTAACGGTCGACCAAAGACTATGAAATTTGGCGGCTCACTTGTTGGCACACGGTCTACTATATTCTCAAAATGTCTATAACGCCATTGCAATTCCCGAAAGGATGCAATAATTAGTTAATTACTAAACGTCTGAGCTAAAACGTAGTGCAAACTTTCAGGTGCAGCCCCGTGGCTACCTATCACTAAGTAACGTGTATTGTATACATACAGCTGTTGTACGGATCAGCTGACCGGTATTGGCGGACAGGCAGGTTTAACTTTAGATCTGACCGCTCTGTGTTGTCTGTACTCTATAGACCAAAGTTCTGTACTTCATATTATTCCACTAGTTGCTAGTGGTCTAGATGAGTCTGGGCGAGCTCTCGGGCAGAGCGGATGTTTTTTTTCTCTCCATGGAAAATCTCCAGCGGCAATGGCATCCACTCCATCAACAGACGGAAAAAAGCTAAGAAAAGTTAAACAGATGAGTGGTTTATTTGACAAATCAACAAAATAATGTCATTTGCATTACACTTGAACGACGAAAAATGTTGACACGAAATGCGTTTCGAAAGCCCAAAATGCGTAAAAATTGCGCTGGAAAGTTGTAGCACTCTCCAGACCACTAACTAGATTTTTTTCGGGGGAAAGGTGAGAGAAAAGGAAAGGAAGAGAAAAAAGTAGAAAGAGAAAAGGAAAAAAGATAACAGGAAAAGAAAAGGGAAATATTGGTGCGACTTGTTAAAAGGTCAATGCTTCCTGGCACTGTGAGAAATGGACGTCCCAGTTCAGCTTTGCTCAAATATCTTATTACTAGGCTATATACTGGGACATAAAACAGTCCTTCGCTCAGCTGTGAATTTGATGAAAGTCGGTATTAACGGAAATCCAGCTGGCGTACGGTAAAACTGGCCAAAAACCGCGGGATGGAATAACTAGTGCCGGTGAACAGGAGGTCAGCGGGAAATAAACGGCAAATCGATGCAAAGAGAAACACTCACGGACGACGACGATGCCTGGACTGCTAGCCATATTACCAGCAGCGTTGCCGTGAGAGCAGTCCGGAGATAAGATAGCACCGTACAGAGTAACGACGGGACCCGCGTGGCTATGCATGGACCGGACGTGCCATATTCACAACATCTAACCGGTTTTTATAAAAGAAACTGCTGTCGCACACTCAGTTGTTAAGACAGCAAAACCGTCACAACCAGCTAAATATCACTTTTTATCCAATGCGATATGATTGCTTAATAAAAATAACGCGTAAAAACACATTTTGTTTACATTTCTGACACTATGGCTGACATTTCATCCAGCTGTCCATTTTTCAACTGCATGTAGTAAAATTGCTTGAAATGTTTGCCCACTAGCCTATGCGAACACAGGCAAGAAGACGCTTTCTCCATTCATTGACAGCAGTATCGATAGAGTTCTGCTCCAGACCAATCCAGGCCGTACCAGTTGCTTCTTGACTTCACAAACATTTTAAAATCTTTCTTAAATACATTATTCGGTTGAACACTAGACATAATAAAAAAATAACTGTTTCAAACCTTATAATTATTTGGTTGACGTTTCGGCAACCGCTGTTGCCTTTTTCGAAAATGAGTCGACTCTTCTCCGGGTAGTGTCACGTGAGTTCCGGAGAAGAATGTAGTCGTAAGCCGGTGATAGGAAATACGAACCAGTGTCTCTGTTCATAGCCCGTGTCCTCGTCTTGCGTATCTCCACAGCCTCCTTGATCCATCGAGTACCGCGGTCAGGTTCACGACATCAGCACAGTTAACAAATGATCAGATGCCAGAATTTCATTGTCACCGTGAATGTTCAAAGTGTCCACCACCAGCTCCAAGCTCCAACACGAGCCTTCAGTCGCTTAATTTGAGAAGTCTTTCACAGCCTTGTTGATCGGTTCTTGTGGCAGGTTGCCCCAGATAACCTGAAGCGCTTCTTTGACTTCGGCGATTGTTTTCGACTTTGTTTTAAGCTTGCAGTAAGCCTCCAACATTTCACTCTATACGTAATAGTCCATTGGGTTTATATTCGACGAATTTGGAGGCCACTGGTCTTTTCTGATGAAATCTGGACAGCTGGCAAGCGGACAGTTCTGTGTGCTGCGCGCTGTGTGTATAACTTACTGGCGCGTCGTCCTGCTGTGCTGGAAGATGAACCTGGTGAGCAAAAAAAACGAATTTTTTTCTTTGGTTTCTTAGCAAGCGTTTGGAATTTTAATTTGAAATTTTATAGATTTGTTTATTAAAACCTTCTACATCTAACTGCCAAGTAAAATGTGACTCTGTTGAAAAATGACGAAGTTACAGACTTTTTAACATGACCGCCTACCGATTGTTTTCGACTTGCTTGCATGCCAACATTGCACTCCACACGCGATAGTCTATTGGGTTTACATTCAACGAATTTAGAGACCACTGGTTTCTTTATTCCGTGCGCTGCAACTTACTGGCGCGCCGTCCTGCTGGAAGATGAACCCGGTGAGCAGCCGGCGATTGCTTTAAAAATCGATAATTAAGTAATAATTTATGAACAAAATAAATTACTGCTTATCAAAACGTCACATGACGTCATCGGCAAAAACGTGTTAACCGGTTTTTAATAATTAAATAGCATTTTAGCTTGAACATTTTTAATGCTGAAAAATCGGTAAGCGGTAAAGGTAAAGGTAAGCGGTCACGCTGAAAAGTCATTTTGCAACAGAGTCATATTTTATTTGGCAGTTAGATGTAGAAGGTTTAACTAAACAAAACTGCAAAAATTTCACTTTATAATCCCAACTGGTTGTTGAGAAAACAGCGAAAAAAAACTTTAGAGGGCTACTTTTTGCCGCACCCTGTAGATCTGGTGATTCTAGCTTGCGTTGTTTTGACACAATACCGCAGTGTGACGGACGGACGGACAGACAGACGGTCGGATGCCCAGACGATGGCTAAGACGCTCGAAGCATTCTGCTATCGCGCGTAATAAGTCATGACAAGCGTATGCTAACTCGGACAATCTGATTGAAAATCAGATCTGAGCTCCAGTGACAGATCACCGCTAGACCACTGTGGCAGCTGATGACTTTTCCAACAACGTTCAGCGGCATGAGCACTGTCTAACTATTGTACTACTCAAAGAGAACAACGCCATTCAAACGTCACGCCCCCGTGGACATCAGTTCCAGCTCCCCAGTTGTGTTTATATAGGTTTTCAGCTTTTGTCAACTAAGGTCTTTTTAAGTTTGTGTAAAGCCTAGCTTTTTGTTATATATATTTTGTGTTTTTGCATTCACGTTTGTTTTATGTAATAAAATGTTTACTCGTTTACTTAGTTACTTATTTCTCAAGTAGGTGAACGTATCGAAAGCGGTTGGGTATAGTAACTAAATCAGTTGGTTTATCGTGCATGGCGTCTGGAGAAATTCTACGCGTAAACCTGTCAGCATCTCACTCGAGATTAGCTCCAAGTCTTCGACAATCACGTTCGTCCGTCGCCTGAACGACGGGATTCCAGAATGACCACCATACACAACCGCATCCGGGATACATGCAGAACCCATAAAAAACTGAGATATACAGGGTGCGCGATCTGCGGCCAAAATGACTGCCTCGACTGATAAATTTAATCATGTCGGTTCTGCGGCATTTATGCTGCGCGGTTGTTTAGAGCTAAATTATCTGCATTTCTGCGTTCACGCAACTTTGCCTCGGGCGATGCCGAAACACTCGGCTGGCTGTTGCAGCTCTGATGGATATTCATGGACTGGAAGTTTGAAATGGTTTGCTATTCTTAATAAGGACCGTACATCAGAATCATTTGGCGCTTACAGACAACCTCGCTATGCCTCCCATGTCGTATTATTCGCATCTTGCAGTGAAAAATCTGACTGAGGCGTTCCGATATCCAAAATTTTCTCTTCCCTCGAGAAGACTGAAACCCATTATTAATACAATGATACTTCGACCACACGAATGTTATCTCATTCCGTCCAACGTTTTCAGCGGAGTGCACAAACGGACGGACGGATGGACGGACGGACGGACAGACGTTGGCATATATAGCGTACTTTTAAAACGGCACAACATATTCTAGCTGCAGTAGCAGTATTAGTTACGCCAAAAGCAGCCGCCCTGCAGAATAACAACTATAGCCTATGCGTACCGGTATACTGACCAGTATGAAAAGAGTCAATCAAAACTTTGAGAAATATGGACAATCGTACAAGTTTAATCGCTTACTGTTGTTCAAACGCCTGAGCTCCCCATCGACCGACATACAAAATGTCGAAGTAGAAAGATTCTCGGATTCTCAGATTCGACGGGTTTCCCGTTGACATCGTGCGCCATACAAATTTATTTACTTATTTAAGCCTAGTTACTCAAGTCACGGAACTAGCCTAGAAACAGCTGCTGCTGCATGCGCCGGGAAGCGCCATGCTGAGTTCTGAGTTTTGACAGCTGAGGTGGTATGGTGGCCGCTAACCGACGGCTCTAGTCTAGCATGGTCATTAGTCTTGGTCAAAGCCATGCAGTAGTATAGGTCAACGGGATATACGGCTGATCACTGCGCGGCATCACAAGCACTGCTCGCGCAGGAAGAAACAATAACTCATCGGCAAACTGCTGCTGCTGCCGCCGCGGCTACGGATACAAAGTTTTCTTTCGTAGCCGCCGTAAACCCGTCGCGTTAGCTCTGCTCTCTGCATGGCCGATGGTTTTATGAGGCGGAATCGCTCTTACAGTGCAAGAGACTCCGCCTATTCCTACACATTTTTCCGTAGCGTGGTCTGTCTGTCTGTCGTCCATCTGTTACATTCGTGCCTTCTGCTTAAACCGTTCGACGGATTTATACGCCATTTGGCAGGTACACACGTAAGCTCGAATAGTGTTACTGTTACATCATTACATGCTTTCCCTGGTCCCCAGGGAAACAAAAGATTCGGGGTCAAATTGTGGCTAAACCGTCAGTCATATGCTGTCACGTAGTGAATTCAAACGAAAAATTTGGAGGACTTGCCGAAGAGATTCCGCATTTTGTCGAATTACTTTGTTCATTACTCGTAATCAGACGACCAGTGATTACTGAGAAAAAATGCTGCAGCACTTACATGAAATCTCTTTCCTTCATGTTATACGGGCATATATCCTACATCATCTACATGTACTTATTTTTTTAGAGTTCTGGACTTTTTACATTCAGCCAAATCATCACCAAAGTTATTTCATTCAGTAGTAAAAACAATTTATCCTATATTTTAACTGAACTTTGTTTACGATACGATACGATGTGATTTTTTTTCAATTTGCGCTCAGAAACTGAAAGAACAAGCCAGACGTTTAATCTAGCACATATATTAAAAAACTTAAAAGTTTTTAATAAAAACGCAATGAAAAAACTGAAATAAAAGTACAGTTATAATGTAAAACATAAAAAAATCAAGAAGCTGCCTGAGATCAGAAAAAAATAAAAAGAAATAATGACAACTAAAACTAGAAATAAACTGAAAAGAGAAAAAACGTAAGCAAATCCAGACATCTAGATATCCGTGAAATCAGTCCGAAGGGGTGCCAGGTGTCTATGAAAGGTAAAGCTGGTTTGTCAAATTTCATTTCAGATATTCATTGGCCAAAATAAAATAGTCTCAAAAGCGATTAAAGTTGTGCTGCATACCCATCATACAGTGTTCCAGGTAATCTATCTCCGCTCGAGTAACTCACGAGTGAGTGACTCTGGCTGACTGTGTCAAGAAGTGTGGGTGTCATTAATCCCTGCTCTTAACGCCACGCGCCCTGAGTCACGTCACCTTTCCGAGCCGCGCCTGCTGGACTCATCTGTGTAATTTGCTGTGGCATGAACTACTACTCCATGCATGCGTGTCTGTAGGCCTACGCGTGTGGTCTGGCTCTTCTTTCTCGTGTGACGTAAAGCAGACGAGCGATTAACAAGCGCTCTGTGTACAGACCCGCACAACCAGACGGCGTTTATAGCACACTCGAGAAACTGGCGTTATACAACGCTCCAGAGAGTGGCGTCATGGCAAAAAAGGGTCAATTGTCCCCTCCCCATAAATTTTAAATGCAAAATTTGTGGCTAAAAATTCCAAATTTGGAGCAAATTTTTGGAGATAAATTAAAAATTTGACCACTATGAAAACTGCAGGAAAATTGCAACTTCCTACCCCCCTTTCTTAGCCCACAACACCGCTGACACGCCAAACGGACGAACAGACAGACAGGTGGCACCGACAGACGGACATTTATAGCGTACTCGCGAGAGACCAACGTTATACAACAGTCCAGTGATGTACAGTAAACTTAGATACATGCGGTGCCTCATTAGACTGTCCGGTCGGAGTACATCCACCTTGCTGCAGGTATAGTTAAACTTGCACTCGATTTCAGCTACATAGTCTACAATGAACTGCATGTAGCTGATATCGTAAGATGCAGGAAACTGCCGAGATATTCTTGGTCATAATGTATTCCATTATATGTCTGTCAGTAAATGATCAGGAAGGTGCTTCTTTTGACATCCGACAACGCACCATACTTATACTCAACCATTTGGCTTCGTTCGCTGTCGATTTCTGCTCCTTAATGGTTCTATCGCGAGATATGCAAGTACGAGTTAAACCTCAAGAAGTAACCGTTTTTAAATAAAAAGATGCATTTTACAATTAGTTCCGCAAAAAAATAACTGCCTATTTTCGACGACAAACTTAAATCCGATGACACACGGCATGGAAATCAACTCTACAACACGGTGGAAGTTCTACAACATTCATGGTGATATTTTGCGTGCTTGCGGTTTTGAAATTTGTGTCATCGGCATCAGGAAACGATGCAGTAGGCCTATGCTGAAGCAGGTACTTTAAGTGCAGTACCCAAAGACCGACGCGGACAGACGCAGACAGAAGACATTGACGGATAAATTATCAGACATCAGTTCCACCTTCCCAGTTCCCAGTCGTATACCTTCAAGTTCTTTTAGGTCTTCCTTTGTCAACCATTGTCTCGCCTAACACCGAGAATGAAGTCAAACTACTATACAGTCGAGAGCAGAGACGTCAAAATGTGTGTTAAACTATGATCTAAATTTATACCACTCCAGACAGTGGTTTGGCGCACTTAATGCACGGTTGCTGACAGTCGGTTGTGTAGCCTACGCTGTCATTTGTTCGGTAACGCCTGGCTGTGGACGTTATCCCACTGTAGACGGTATAATAGACATGGGCAGTACGAGCGCGGCAGTGGAAACAGCCAGGAAATAAAACTTCACCGCATATACCAACGAATGAGTCCATATATATTGCTCTTTGTCTGTCACTGCAATAATTAGCTGTCAGATCTGCTAGTCTGGCATTGGTCTGATGCAAAAGCAAACGCGTCTATCAACGAGGCATAGCAGAAGGCGGTATCTATAGACAGCAGTGCGGCGTCTGCACTGCACGGACGAATATCAACAAGCAATCGATCGATCTTCCTTGACTGCACCAGACCAGAACTCATCACACTGTCAGCGGCATGGCGAGACGGAAGCTCTCTGCAATTTGCAAAACCACGCCTTCCAGGTGTCAGCGTCAGCAGTATACCGAGCCAAACATACAGAAGACTGTAGTATTTCGATTTTCTCCGGTCCGGTCCTCTGAATGCACGTTCGTTCTGGACGATTTAGATTTTAGACTGTACATACATTGTGTCCGGAAATAAAGTAATCCCCTAGACATCGTACAATAAAAATGTCAAATCTGAACGACTGTAAAAAAATCGTACGCCTAATTCACAATAAGTTGCTAAACCGCTCACCAAATTTCGTTAAAAATAATATTTCTCAGCGAAGTTATTAATTGTTGAATATCGATAACAAAACATCTCCGTTACCAATATGGCGTTAAACAAGTAAATGCCTCTGTTACTGTACATTTGCGTAATGGGGTGTTTACACGATCCAGCAAACGTCCAGCAAACTTCCAGCAAATGTATTCAAAATACACGTGCTAATGC
>Ga0209671_1000961_pt1 | contig 22178 bp, 12 predicted proteins | sample WorMetHERISLAND2_2_FD_187401 | JGI IMG/M metagenome (GOLD analysis project Ga0209671, IMG submission 187401) | Marine gutless worms symbiont microbial communities from Max Planck institute for Marine Microbiology, Germany - Olavius geniculatus... | ecosystem: Host-associated > Annelida >... | reverse complement strand
TCCCGCCTTAACCCCAGCCAGATAGGCCGGTACTCGATTTACCTACCCTGGAGGGATGGAAGGCTGAGTTGACCTAGGCGGTTGGTTACATCCCGAGATGGTTCTACATGTAAATGACTGAAAAACTGGTGCTTTTTGAGTGAGTGAGTGAGTGATCCAGAATCGAGGATTCCTTCTGGATCACCCCAAAATTGAATCACTGGTAGTTTTTGCCATTCCCGACATTCCCAGAAAATTTCAGAAAGATCTGTAAATAACTTTTTGAGTTATCTTGCTGACACACAGACAGACAAACAGACAAACAAAGTCTGGCAAAAACATTACCTCCTTAGCGGAGGTAATAACCATCCGTTATCCTCCAGAGACAGTCATCAATCTCATAATTTATTATGATTAAATCTATTTCGATTTACAACCACCCTGTCCATCAGTTACTTCAATTACTGACTAAATTCTCAATACTTGCAAATATGAATAAATCGGTTAAAGCTTAGTTGATTAAAACATCAAAAGCAGTTAGCTTACTTACACATCAGCAAAAAAACTCATGAAAAAACACTTACAGAAAAAAGAGAGTTTAATCCCCAAATGACATCTTTTAACTTTCGTGTTGGAGCCCATCCTGCAACACCATCCATTAGCGCAAATAATGCTTTAAAACTTTGCTTTTAAAACACTTCAATTTTGGACAGCTGACAGTTCCAAAGTTCAAAATCTAGCAGAACAATTAATGAAACAAGTACAGACCAGGCACCTTTCCTGTTGCCAAATGTCAAAACATGCTGACATTGATAACAATTTACATGCAAAGTTTTTGAAAACATAAGACTTATTACACAGATAACACCACTTCCAAAAACTCTATGACTCTATGACATCTGTGGTACAATTATACCACGCACCAACAAAAAAATTAACAAGATGAACATAAAACTCAAATGCCGCTCTGGTAATGCTGAAAAATGCTGTAATACAGCCGTTCCATGACAAAAAAACAATCCCTTACATAATTTAAGATACTTTGCCAAACTTTGATTGATTTCCAAAATTCTTTCACTCACTGATAGACTCAGGGAAACATTTGCCACAAAACTATCATCAAACTTCCCACCACACCTAAAAGGTGTCATTACACTACCTTGTAGTAGAATATTATTTTCGAAAAAGTGCACCGACCAAAGCATGACAACAGTGTGGATTTGTGTGTACTGTGTAATAGATACTGACCAAGACTGTCGAGTGAATTCTGCCGAAGCAAAGATAAGCAGACCTCGCCATCCTCATTAATGTTTGGATGCCAGATCCGTGTGTGACACTGCACCTTGGGAGGCTACAAATGCATCAGCAACAAGCTTTCGACAATTTGCCACCCACCAGGATAGTTACACGAAGTACAAATATGTATGTACAATATGTTACATTGTACAATGTATGTACAGTGTGCATGATGATGTACAAACATCAGAACCTATAAGTCCAGCTAGTAGTTCTACTACTGCACTGCAGTAAACCAGACTACCAGTTAGACCCCTAAGCCAGGTAGTTGTGAATTTCACAGGCGGCTTAGCATTTTTGTGGCTAAGGTCCCGGCTTAGCCGCGATTTTTGCGGTGGCAGTGGCTTAGCATTTTTACAGCTAACCGGGCTAAGGTCTCGGCTTAGCCACAGTTTTCGAGGCAATGGCAGCTTACCATTTTCGATACGTTCCTGAAGTTTTATGCATTTTTTGATTGAATGACAGGAAACTTTACTAAGACAGCATAACAAATTTTCGATAACAGAAAGATGACTTTAAGTGTCAAAACATTTCTGTTTACAAACACACTTTTTGCATCACTAGGCAGAGAGAGAACCAAACTCCCAAACCGATAGCCCAAATTAAGTAAATAAATAAGTTTCAGCAATATTAATCGTTGCACTTATTCTAACAGTTTTTAAGTTCCTGCTACATTTTTGCATTAACGTTTTTACGAGCGAAAGCAGCTACTGCTTTAGCGCGTCTTAGCCATCGCAATTCTGTCCGTCCGTCTGTTCGTCCATCTGTCTGTCTGTCAGTCACATGAGTGGATCAGCCAAAAATGGTGCAAGGTACAATCACCAAATCTTCACAGTCAGCTGCCTGGAAGACTCTAGTTTTAGGAACCGTAAAGCTTTTCCATAAATTCAAAGGGGGTCACCCCGAACGAGGGCGCTGAGAATGAGGTAGGAAAAATTTGCAATTTTAGGAAATAAATCACTATATCTCAGTAACAGTGCCTAGGTTACTATTAATCACTAATAGGAAGTCATACAATGGCTCTCGATTGCCATCGAATTCAATGACCATGGATGACCTTGAACGCCAAAATAGGGGTTTTTAACTAACAGTATTAACACAAAGAAGGAAAAACAAGCTAATAATTCCGGGAACAAAACAGTTCAACTGACCACTATGTTGTATTCGTCAGGCACATCGACACGAAACTTGAACCGGCCACCATGCCAGTAACCTTCATCAGGTGTGATAGTCAACCAAAAACTATGTAGTTTGTTGGGATCTTCAAAGTGTGTCTGACAAGTCTTCGGCAAATTCTGTTCCATTTCTTGTACTTCTGTTCAATCACAATCACATTGAAAACCGGACTGGTTACTTCTCTTACTTTTATGTTACCACTAAACGGGGTGTAAACAGGGAAAAGTAAAATAATGTCTCACAATATGCATTAATAAGTGATGTCAGATCAGTGATACACTGAAGCACTAATTAGCAGTTTATAACTGACAGTTTAGCATCACTCAATGTGACAGATATCTGTATGAGCACCAAAACGATTGAAGAACCGCACCCATACACTGCGTACCCATACACTTAATGCACAGCCATTCTTTTACAATGGCCTAATGTACATGCATGCAAATATCACTGCAACACTTCTGCCATGCATCACTACTCTAAAAGCAAAAGACACCCACAGTAACTTTCATACGTCACATAGGTACAGGTTCTTATTCCGACAATTCCTATTCCAACAAACGTTGAAGGTAAAAAAAAAGGTAAAGGTGGTGTATAGCTCTTAATAGGAAACCCTTAACAGAGCTATGGAGCATCACCTGCCATACAGGATCACAGTGTTAGCTGCCACCCGACACAGGTGAACGTGCCCCATTGCCCCACTTTAACCCCAGCCAGACAGGCTGGTACTCGATTTACCTACCCTGGAGGGATAGAAGACTGAGTTGACCTTAATGTTGGTTATATACCAAGATGGTTTACCTGTCCGCAGACAGTCACACATCCAAGTCCCAACCGGGAATCAAACCCACGACCATTCGATCATAAGTCCGACACTCTACTGTGACACCACCAAGACACATTAAAGTTGTGAGAATAACGTAATGGCTTGGGTCCACCATAGTCAAAAATGCAAATTTATCTTTATTCTGAACCCTACCACTAACCCTAACTCTTAACTGTAACCGTCCATGTTGCAATGTCAGTACTGCCTTCCTGTCACTGTGTTTTGGATGCTTAACATGTTAGTGTTAGAGCACAGATAAGTATATTATAAATACGCTAATTAGACACTTTATGCTGAAGCACGAAAAACAAATTTATACAACGAAACAACACTAATTCGAACTTTTCGTCTGTCGTGCCATCAGCAAAAATTAAAACTATTTAGCTAAAACTATTAAAACTATTAAAAGTATTGGGTCGGCATGCATAAATTAGCGTATTTTTAATATACTTATTAGTGCACAACATAATAGAGCATTTTAATTTAAAAAGTACCTTTAACAAGTAGCACATCACGAACTGACATTCTTGTGTCTGGATGTCCATCTTTTTTCACTTTGCGTTGATCAATCTTATTCTTTAATGTTAGCATTCTAGCATTCAAATGCTAATAATATAAACACACAACAGATAACAAATGCAACATGACTATCATATAGTTAGGGATGCTGGTTTATAGCGGAAAATTTTCTTAAAATATGCAAAACTTTTTGAGGCAAAACATGCAGGAAAATATGCGGATTTTAACGAAATATGCGGTGCATATATGAGGCATATTTTTCCACATATTTCCAGCATATGCAAATTCGAGTGACAGAGTATCATAATCATGATCACTAATAGGTATTTTCTGCACAGTTATAACCCATTAAATTTTGCTGCCATGGCAACCAGAGTTAATTGTAATAAAATGTGACTGACACCATAAAATAGCCTGACCCCAAATACCCCCTGTTATACGCAAAGATCTCGGAGATATCTCTTATACAAGCTGAGTTACAGCCAATTCTGTGGGCAACAGCTCCTTAATTTTTGCACACCCTGTATAGGCCCCAAAATCACCCTGGGACCAAACAGAAAAAAATGGCAACATCATTTTTTGTTCTCTACTCTCTATTTAGAAATAAATAAACCATGTTGCCAAAAATCAATATGAAAAAATGTTCCCTTACAATATCTCACAGACTATACGCATCACATGATTATCCTACTGACGACAACAATTTCCTGCTGCGCGTGTTCAACTCCCCCGCGCTGATTTACGTCACCTATCAACGTCAATTAACAGTCGACGCCGCTACAGATTAGATCAAAGCACGCTGCCGCCTGCAGCCATTGTGCGCCGCTGTCCTACAAAGTGCGGGCGACCTCGCACACCGCCTCGCTAATTGCCCCGTTCTTCGCACGAATTCCTCGCACGCTCCCTCGCACTATACCCTCCTCGCACCTCGCACGTCGCATTTTACCACCGCCCTAATCAGTTGAATCTCATCTTTCACAATGCAATGCAGCAAAATCGTATTTCTGTCTTTATAAAAACAAAGAAATATTAATAAAAATATCCTGACTAAACATACGCAAAATATTAAGACATTTCCTCACCAATAACGTTGTGTAATGTACATTTGTAACTGAAAAAAAGAAAAAAACAATAAAAACCAAATATTTAATTAAGATATTGCGTAAAATCCAGCCTGAACCGTACCTAAGCCTGTTTATTGTTGATTTGTTATTTATTTCAGGCTAATTGGAAGCATAGTCATACCGGAAGTAAAATGGCGGCAGATTAAAATGTAAAGATATTACTGTAGTCGTTAGTCCACTTATGTAGGCATTAAACTGGAAAATGAAGTTGTCAGTTTATAAGGAGATTGTTGAGTTATTGCGATCATTACGCTGGACCGAGTTCGCTATTCAGAATGTTGCAGAAAAATATCCACAGTATGTTTTACACGGTGCATCTTGTATCATACTGGTCTGTGGGTACCGGTTTGTGTGTAGGCTCGGCTGAATATTATCTGCAGTGAGTTGCTGTGAAGTAAAGCATGCAGTATACTTGTAATAATAAGGCTAATGAGTACAAGTACCTTGGTGAATATATAAATCAGAATGGAACAGAGACGATGACAGTTGAAAAAAGACAGTATTTTATGGTTTGGCTAGATATGGACATAGGCACAGAACTTCTGTTCATAATTTCATGTTTTGTAACTTTATTTAGTTGTATTGATGTTATAGAGAAATAAACTCTTGTCCTTTTTCTCTTGTAGTTAAGAACATCTGCATCTGTGAATATAGGACATATAAGGCACGTCCGGCAACTTAGCGGCTACGAGATTATGGCTGCGATACATTGCAAGCCACTACGGTTTTTCATCAGACAATCATCTACCTTAGCGGCTAGTGCAGATGAACGTGACATCATATTTGTCCACTAAATATGGCTGCTGTTGCTTGTAATAGGCGAGTTTTGAGTAAAAATAGTAATTAAGAAAACAATTTTGCAATTATGTTATTTTATACTGTGCATTGACACGTTTAGATCAGTGGTTTTTCAACTTTCATTCAGAAGCTCGGATGTTGGCCTAAACTGTAATGTAGCGTAAAAATACGCTACAATATGCTTGTAGCGGCTCGTAGCTGTCTTGCCATAGCCACGTGTCCAGTTGCATAGCAGCAACGAGCTGGCTTGTGGCCGCTACGTTACCGGAGGAGCCTATGATGTACACATTGTTTTGTTATTGTTTTTGATTTTATTTGTTTGCTGTTATTATAATGTGTGCTTTTGTAGGTTTTCTACAAAAACACTGGGGAGTATTTTTTCACAGGATAGACAGGTAACATTGCACACTTGCATTTTTAACACTCTTTACAGCCACTGCAGGTTAGGCCAATCTTTATATGCAAACTTTCGGGAGTGGTTGTAGCAGAAGTTTAAACAAGCAATGTGACTTTTTATCATCCAACTGCTAGTCACTGAACTGAAGGATGATAATGTTCCTGACTTGGATTGGACACAGCATGCTGCCATTATTCTCAGTTCGATGAGTCGAAAACACTGTCGTGGCAGGATGAAGAAGTAATGTTAATTTGTATTTCATGAATTGTTGTTTTTAATTAAACAATCATTACTGCTGTTGTTGTGTCAAAAAAAAATTTAAACAACACAGTGACTGAATGTAACTGTAATGCAGTAAGCAACTGAACATGTATGCATTTTTTATTGACATCATGATATTCAGTCTTTTAAGTTTGCAGTTACATTGTATTTTATTAGTGGTATTTGTGATCGTGGACTTATTTATTTTTAAGTCATATTCTGGGATCTTAAATTTGTTTTATATTCTCTTAAGTTTGAACTGAGATAGTTGATGACACTGTATGATGTTGAGACTCTAATTTGCTTTTGGCATAATTGTATTTAGTCACGAAGTTAGTATAATAATTAGTTTATGCCATGCAGCTGTTTATGTTTGTTTTTTGTATTTGTTTATGTCATATTAAAATTGTTGGTAGTGATAATTTGTGAGTTTAGAGAGCAATGAAGAAGTCGCATCACAAGCATCGTCAAGTGGAGAAAATGAATGAGTACTACTTTCGGTGTGTTCTACTTCTAATCTGACATTCTTTGTGCACTGATTGTTGCCACTGCTAAAAAACTGCTAATTAACATTTGTTTGTTTGTAATTTTTGGAACTTGTAGATCTTGTTTGGTTGTCAGCGGCTGTGTGAATGGAACCAAATATTGTGATTTTTGCAGGTTTTGTGAAGAATCACAGAAACAGAAGCATGCTATGCTCAACATGGCACATCAGGTATAACAACAATAAAAGTGCATTTGGCTGTTGCAAGAGTCCCCACGATATTGCTCATTTCAAAGGCTGTTTTTTACAGTTTAGCATGCAGCAGTAGCAGCAGATGTAATACATCACCAGTAACTTTGCAAGTATCATTTATGATGTAGTTAACATTGCAAATGTTTTGCTTGAATTGGTCATATTTTGATCAGCTGAAACTAGTACTAGAAATGAACCGCATTAATTAAATGGAACCAAGAGTGATAAGAAATGTATAGAATTTTCAGTTGTCAATACTGTAAAGTGTGGGTACTGAGCATTTTGCATTTTGAGTCCTTATGCAGGAACTTTGAAGTTCTTGTTGTAATTTAATCTGTGGGAAAATGTGAAACTAGAAGTGAAATATTTTAAAAATGGGAAATTAAGTGGCATCTGGTAATAATTAATAGTGTAAATGGATTTTCAATTGTTTTACTGAGGAACTGTGATATTGCTCTGCTAAATGTGGTTGTGGTACTTGTGAAATTCAGATTGATCTGTCACCAGCGCTGATGGCTCGGCTTATACTAGAGCGGCATTTGGCATACAGTCGCTATGGTGGGAATCCACGTATGTTTCATGCAATACACCGGCTGTATGCTTATGTATTACGTATTGTAACATGACTGCAGATGGTCGAAGGCTATATAGATTGGCACCCAGCAAATAGCTTACACACCGTTCTCAATAAAAAACGTGCAACTTTTTTTTTGAATAACTCCATGAAACATTGGCTGATTTTTATCATTTTTGGCACAGAACATCAGGAAGAAACTTGATGTAAATTTTTTTAGTCTAGCCCATTTCATCTTAATACTGTTGCTACACTACCTTGTGAAATGCAGAAGTCATAGTTTGGTCATTTACAACAATGAATTTATATTGGGGAGCACATACGTTGGCTCAGAAAATCACTTAGACCACAATATCATTGAAAATCTGTTGCATTTTTAACATTAATTGTATTTATTTTGAGATCTACGTCAGCGAACTGAAATTTTGCATCAATAGCAAGTGAGCTGCTCTGGGTCACGGGTTATTGAACGTGCTGTTGGCAAGTCGCATCAGTGTCCATCGCTTGCGTTCATGCTGAAGAAGGACACTTGAACACATGCAGTAATAAAATGATGTGATGCAACACGTAAAACTTTCCGAGAGATAACAACTGTTATTCACATTTGTCGCTATTCAAGTAATTATCTCTCAGCTGCTGCATGTGCTACCCAGTACGAATTTATTGTTGTAAACGGCCAAACTACGACTTTTAAATAACACAAGGTCATGTAGCTACAAGATCAAGGTGAGATGGGCGACTATAGTCATTTATGTCAAATTTTTTCATGATGTTGTGTGCCATAAATTATCAAAATCGGCCAATCTTTCACGAAGTTATTCAAAAAAATAAAAGTGGCACGTTTTTTTTATTGAGACATGGTGTATATTACATTAAGTCTAGGGACCGTGATGAAATAACTTAACACATTGTTACACTGATTTAATTGTCTAGCATTCTATACATATGATGTCAGATTTGGCTGAAGTTTTGATAAGATGACCAGTGTTTGTAGCTGAGTTAAATATTTAGCAAGATCTGGAATGTGAGATTGTTTTTTATTTTTTATTGTTTTTTTTTCAGCCAAAAAATGGTAGGCCTACTGGATAGAGTTGCAGTAACTGTAGAACACTAACAGTAAGCCATATTGAACTAAAGATTATGCATCATCATACAGACCCCTGCATGTGAGTTTGTGAGGCTTGCTTAAATAGTCTGTGAAAACCATTCTTAATCAGTATCTTAGACAATACAAATGCACACTGCTGTATTTCAGTTGTCATCTATTAATGAGGTTTTATTGGTACTGCTTTACTGACAGCTGATCTTATGCGTTGCAGCACCAAAGTCAGTTGTGTCGGACCTTCTGAAAGACACCAGTTTGATCGATGATGTCACATTAGCTGTTGAGATTGATGTGGTATGCTCATAGCTTTATTTGTGCAATGCAGTGTTTTTATACCAGTAATATCTTCTAATGCTGTGTTATGAAAATTAGTCAAAGTGATTGACAGAGAATGACAACGGTGTCGTCTGGCAGTTTCGGGCGAATGATTTTGTTTTACTGTGCTTTTTTTGAAACTGTAGCCAAAAGCTGCAGATGAAGTCTACGTATCCGGCTGTTGCGAGTTCCTGTTTGCAATAGCAGGGCTTTACTTGTTTACCTTTACTGGCTATAGCACCAGCACCATAGTAAACATTGATTTGATTTGATGGTTGCTATGGTGACATATTACCACCGTCTTTACTAAACATTTGCATTTTGAGATGGTTGTTTTGCTTTCTCTATTTCTTATTCCTGGTCAAGGAGGCGGGTCACCACCCCAATCCGTTCCAAAAAGTCCCAGAGGCGTCGTGGATCAGTTACAAGCATGCCTGTGATGAACTTCCAGGAATTTGATTCCAGGTGGTTGCAGTGCTTTGCTGAGCCGGTGAGGTCAGAGGCGAGTGGCAGGTGACCGTTGCCAGTGGTCGCTGGTCACTCGGTCGACGTCAGGCCCAGATGCTTCCACCACAAGAAGGTAGCCACACAGGAAGCGGCTGTTTTACTACCATATTGCGATCATCTCTTAACCACTTTTGCATCGTGTGTGGTGTCACGGGAGCTCTAGCTTTAAATGCCAGAACGTGAGACACATTTTGTTGAGCGAAAAAGCCAAATATTTTTCAGTGTTTAATGTCTTGTAAGAGCTGCTCTGAATGAGAAATGACTGACAAAATTTTTTGTTCTTGAGTCATTCTGTAAATTGACTTCATGTCTGTTAAGTGATCAGCATTGTGTATGAGGTATTTTTTACCCCCTTGCTCATTGTAGTGTGGTTTTTATTATGAACCATATAAACTTTCTGTTCAGTGTGGCTCGGTAGTCTAGCAGTAATGTGTCGGACTTGTAATCCTGAGGCAACTCAGAGACGCAGGTTCGACTCCACACCGGGACACTGCCGTGTAACGACCTTAGGCAAGTTGTTCACACACATATGCCTCTGTCACCAGTCAGTATAATTTGGTACTGGCTTCACCGCTGGGACGTAAACAGGCACACACTGGCCCCATATTCGTGGTCTCACAGTGTGAAAACTGGTAAACTGGTGTCTGGCTGAGGGCCTTAGGAAATGGATATCAGTGCTGCCCTATGGGCCGTAAGGCTCGGGAACGACTTTACGTTTTTTTACGTTCCCTTATTATGTGTATGTACATTGCCTGGAAAGGCTGTCTTTGTGTTGGGTAGGATGTTAAACCCAACTTACTCAGTCACTCACTCACTTGTTATAAACCGCAAAGTGTTACTCTGATTCTGTTGCACCTCAGATTTGCTTGTGACAGATGGTGCTATACATGTGTGGATGTGTTAGTTTGACTGATTGAAGGATTGAAGTATTTGCTTTGTGCTGTTTCCAGTGCCTTGCAGCTGATGATGTATATGGTCCTGTCGTCGACTCCATCAGACAGCATCCTTTCTCTCGTGACTCATATCATAAAAGAGTTTTTTTTGTGTCCTGAACCATGTAGGATGTGTGGAAGTGGTTATTGTTTCACTGTCTTAATAGGGCAAATTATGGGTCTTGTCCATCTGTCCATCAGGTTGTTCTGTTGTCTGTGTTGTATGAGCTTTTAACTCAAATTCTCATAACTCTCAACTCAGAAACAATAGAAAACAAAAATATGTCTGAACGTTTCCTATGCATGGAGTGAGTAACTGATCTGCCAATTTTTACTCCTCGCGCGCTACATTTCTAACATAGCGAAGAGGAGTATATGTCATCAGTGTAATATTGAGGACCGACGGATGACCGACCGACCAACCAATGACCAACCTCTGTTCCTGGAAGAGCCTTCCTGGAAGAACTTCAAACAGCTACAGCTCCATAACGGTGCTAGATACGCACAAGGTCACTATGGACCACCCATATGGACCCCTGGGCGTCGAATGGTCACGTGATCGATGACGTCACGTGACCCCAAAAGGTCAAGGTCGTAACCCCATTATCTTTGAGGTGCCATATCTCCGTAACGGTGCCAGATAGATACATGTGCTGTGGTATAACAAGACAAATGGCAACTAGCGTCATCGACAGTTATTGGAATTTTTTTTTCAGTTCCTAAAATCGGGCAGTATTTTATGAACTATGGGGAGACAATTTCCAATAATAACCTCGACGCTAGTCACTATTACTATAATATTAAACGGGTCTCAATTAGATGCCGGGTCTCTAATACAAACTGAAAGGAACAAAAAAGCTTCTAAAAGAATACAAAAGAAAATGATGCATGCGAGATCGAGTACATTAGATTGGTTACAATCTAATAATAGTTCTTGTTACTTTATAAAGTCAAGGGTAATGGTTACAGCTGCACAGCTGTAGGTGGCTGGCTGCATAATTTGTCACCACTGCACTGGGTCAGCGTAGTTTTCTAGTTGGAAACAATTTCTGTATGTGATTGTTAAAGTCCAAGTCGCATCAGTTTACGTAAGTGTTGTAAAGTGCTAATTGGCTTAATCAAATGCTAACAAGACAAATGGCGTGCTTTATTAATCCTTCTGTTGCCAATGCTATCTTTATACTGTAAAAATAAAGTTTAATGTGGATAAATGTGACGAAAGTGTGACATCACAAACAACTATTAGCATCAATGTAGCATTCGACAAAATTTGAATGCTAGCAGCGTCGATGGAGCATGGTACCAAGCAAAAAGACTTTGCTTGCATTTTGAGAAGTCGCTGCCGAAAGTAGTCCGACTGTATGCCCTTTCAGCTGCACCAATCGCTGACAGATTCTGATTTTCGCTTCCGGAATGCAAGCTAGTTCCCCTCTCTGAGCGTGCGCTGCATCAACTCTACGGCCAGCTCAAAACGTGTGTCGCTTATATGCACGGCCTTGAGACCGCAAGCTGACTTGCATGTAAACAGAGCGTGCATTTAACGGTAGTTAGCTTATAGGACCATTGCAGTCAGTTACAACACGCAGTTACAATAGGCCGTCATCCACGCCACAGGAAACAGTCGCCTCACTCATCTCTGGGGTGGGGAGATGCACTATTATAGCCCGCATGATGCATGGTGCTCACTAGTTTTGCCTACCCGCATAATTCTGGGGTTCAGATTTCGTCACCGGCATGCCAGTGAGCGTTAAGTGGGTGACTACAGGCGGTCTTATGTATGTAAGCCAAGTTGCTTATAACCGAAGTAAGTCATGGCGCTAGGACCAAAAGGGTGCGTGCTTATAGCTGAATCGTGCAAATATTGCTGGTGCTTATAAGCGAAGTTGACTGCCATTGACATAGTATAAACTCAGATGGGACTAGACACACATCGTGGAGTGTGCTTATAACCGATGTGCATATAAGTGGAGCTGACTGTACACGCTATACACAAAGCGTTGTTCGTGACGTCATCATTCCATTCGCATGACAGTATTTTTATTGAAATTGATGTAAAGCGATGTTTTTATTTCAACTGATCAGGGTATTATTAATTAGCATTACATTCTACAGATATTTAGCCAATATCATTTTTTTGTGTGACTTGGACTTTAAGTTCCGTGTCTCCCAGACTAAGAACTAGTGGCTGGCAGTTTTTCTTAACTTCAGTTTCAGTTCTGTAGGTCATGAGTATGAGTTTCTGCTTCGACAAAAGCTAGATGAAGCTGGACTGGCTTATCTTGGTGAGGGTATTTTCTTAACAGTACTCTGTCAATTGTTATCTGTTGATTAAGCTTATACATTATTAATCAAATATTGTTTTTATTGAAGCATTATGGCAATAGTTAACTCTATAGGCGTTTTATTGTGAATCTTGTACTTTTTCACAATTAGAGTAATCTGCATATTTTTACACATTATTTTTCCCATGAGTTCCATACAAGTCTGAATCATTTAGTTTTGTTTTCTGCAGCACTGCTGCAAAATTTACAAATGGATTTAGTCGTTCTCATCAAATTTTTAGACAAGTTAGCTAGATTTTGGTGTTGATTTAGATCACAGTCCAGATACAGAGTTTCTTCCTACCTAAATCACAGTTGACAGTTGTGTATGCTGTCTAGTTGCTTTTGGGTCTGTAATTTTTTGCGTTATGCAAAATGTTACAATTATTTTCATGTGTTAGACAATTTCATGATATGCATGTTGCCACAGATTACTTTGGCATTTACAGCACAAGCATGTCTTCCTTTTTGTCTCACACGTTTAATTCACTTTCAGTATGATTTTTGTGCCTATCTTAATTCAGGATACACTGTAGCATATGTGCATGGCAATTGTAGATGAAACCCAGTTACGAGGAAAAGGTTACGATAAGACTCCAGATTACATTCTTCATGTTCCTGTCGGTAAGTACTAAGAACTGCCCAATCTGCTGATATTATTTAGTGCAGTGTAGATGGCTTGATTGATCTGAATATATATTATCACTCACCACTTTACTTTAATTGGCTAGTTTTTCATGAGTTATATGTATGCTTTTTTTTGTTTTCTATAATATAGCCACCATGTACAGGGTGTTCCAAAAAAAACAGATACCCAGTTTTATTTTTGGGATAACTTTGGTAATTCAGCACCGATTTTAACCATTCTTTCACTGTTACAAGCAGAAATTTATTTTTGGAACACCCTGTAGTTAGTTATTATCATGTGTGGCCACATTTGACACTTGACAGGCACGTTGACTCCTTGCTAGAAAACTGCTAGAAGATATTTTTGCAGAGTGTTTTATTACTTTGTGCAGTTTTGCTCATTTTGGTAAATTTGGTACATGAGGCAACTGACTTGGTTGGATTGTGTTTGCTACAAATGAATTTATTTATTTATTTTTTATTCTACAAAAGTCGAACTTATCAGAATTTTTAGAGCAGACTTTTTTATAGTTTGAATGCCTCTTCTGTCATCCACCCAACAGTATCATGGTGCTGAGAGATATTGACTTTATGTGAATAGTGACACGTTATTTTATGGAGTAACTAGCTCAATAACACGTTACCTTTATACTGTATTAACGCCTTACAACATTTTATCTGTCAAGACCAGTAAACATTCAGCTGTTGGCATTACCTATCTGCAGAAACTTTCTTGGAGTATTTAGTAAAATGGCTAGTTACAATTTTAGAAAGCAAGTAACTGGTTACTTTTGATACATTAGTAACTAGTTATTTGATAACGAGAGTTTCTTTTTATTTTACGCTATTTAACTTAGCACTAGTATTAGTATCGAGCACTGGCCTGCTTTTCATTTAGATATATGAAAGTTCTTATGCCATATGTCGTTACCGCATGCTGACTGCAGTATGAAGTGCTGTTGTCCGTGCTTGGTTGCTGTGCATTATCTGGCATCATGTGTATTGTGTGTGTTGCTGCATCAGCTGTTAATGGCTACATTGTGAACTGGATTGAGAGCAAAGCTTCATTTGGCGATGAGGACAGCCATGCTGGCTATCTGAAAGACCAGTTCTGGAGTTATCAGAACAGGTTAGTGACAGCTCCATTGGTGATGAGATTATGCATGCTATAGTAAGGTAAGGTAAAATTCCCGTAATGAACAGCGCTCCTTCACAGCTCTGTGTCTGTAAGGCGGTGCTCATCTCCGTTTCAAGGCCCTGAGTTAGCAGTGAGCCACTGCTCAGTTACATAGCCGGTAGGCCAGACCTCTCCCATGTACTTCCCAGTGGTGAAACCGGTACCAAATTATACTGCTTGGTGACAGAGGCACATGTGGTTGAACAACTTGCCTAGGGTCGTTAACTAGCAGAGCACTGGGCTGGGATCGAATTCGGGACCTCCAGGTCACGAGTTCGACACGCTATCACTATACCACCATGCCACACAGTACAGGCTATTAGCAAGTGTGAACTGCGTAGTTTAAATGCTGCATTTGTGAGCAAGTCATCTCGGGCAACTGCTGCCTTTATAATTACAAACGTGTGTGTATAACTGCAACATCTGAAGTTTCATAATTAAGTGTCTAAGTTATTATTGCTTTCAAGCTTTTTGTCATTAATTTGTTACTATTCATGTTTTTGATCTTGACACTTGGTTGGGCATCAATAAATGTATCAGTTTTACTGTGAACAGCAATCTGCGAAGCTTTTTGAGGCAGCAGTTTTGGACCACTATCTAGCTTGGCGAATGCGGAATATGTCTGTTACAGTTGAATCTGTATAGATTTGTAATTATTCTTCGATTAGCATGTTGGTGTGTGATTTTTCAATTCATTTATTACTTAGTTTTAGTTCTGTTTTATGTTTCGTTTTAGCTACGCTTGTTGTTAACAACTTCATTTTTCTATTATTAGCAACTTTGTTTTTGTTACTGGTAGTGAAAATTCCACGAGTGAATGAGTTGCTGTGTTGTTGCGTTGAGGTTTGGCTCGGGTCTGGTGATCTACTGGTTCGGTTTCATTGATGAGTTGGATGTCAACTGTGGCAAAGGCATCATGTTGATGGACCACTTTCCTTCCGACATTGTCACCATTGTCTGACGGTCACATGTGATGTTAAGCAGAGAACTACTGCTTTTTGTTATTGCTGTGATTCTCATTGATTGCTGGCCATACTCTTTCAAAGAGGTGGGGGATTCAACTCCAGCCCCTGGGCTGCAAAATAGTCTTACACTAATCCAGCTAGGGAGTGTAGTAAACTTTCCCAGTAGGGTTCGTGGCAACGGCCTGGTCACAAGATTGAACATCACATTTGATTGTGACATATTTTTGGCTTTTTATGCAGTGTTTTATGGTTTCGGCTGACAAGGGGATTGATTCAACTCCATCAAACTTTTTCCCACCCTCTTGGCTACATGTCTGGTTTGTACATAGTGTGTTTGTTATATGTTTATATGTCTTCTTCTGAATACTAGTCGTATGTTGCAACTTTTAGCGGTAACTACACCGTGTCCGGAAAAAAGAGTCTACGGTATTTTTGACATATCTTTGACAAACTTGAACCTATTTTCATAATTTTTGGCATGAGTGGTCCTGGATATTTACTTGATTAAACTGTAGAAATATTTTCTCTTTATATTGCCATGTCACTACGTAGAGCTGACGTAATTATGACGTCGTCGAAAATGCCGTTTTTATTGTATCAGAAGTGAAAAACGCTAAGAGTGTTTCAGTTAATAACTTTAACATGTTTGAACGTGTGTTTATAATTTTTGGTAGACAACATTGAAAAAGTAACATGCAACTGACAGTGTACTGACAGTTCACTTTGTTCGAATACTGATGCCACTTTACCGTGTAAAAAAACACTCTTCATATTCTTACTCTACTTCATGCCAAAATAAACAAAAATGCCAAAAAATAGTCTTTTTTGCCTGTAGCTGCCTTAGTTGTCAGCATCAGTGACAAAACTTGTTATCAACCAACTTTTGAGTCAACAACTTTTTTACAAATGTGCAGTGCTGCGACGCTAACGCATGCTGCAGAAATGACGCTGCTCGCTGATAACAGCTGCTGCACAACGACGTTCCCGTTGTGCACGTGACAGCCACACTTATCATGGCAAAAATCAAGATAGGTTAAAAAATTTTGATAAAAAGTAACTTATTTCTATGACAACAATGTCTCAAGCTTTTTACTGCAATTTTTTCAGTAGTTTTCCTGTTTTCGTATTGCAGAGGCTCATTTAGACGTCATCTTTCCGCAAAAATGGCATTTTCCATGTCATCACGATTACATCAGCTATACTCAGTAAGAAGTAAACTTTGAAGATAAGTTTCAGATGTTTTTATTAAAGCGTATCATTATGATAATGGGTGCCAAAAATTACAAAAGCAAAGTTACATTTGTTGAAGTTATACAGGAATAAGTGTTGACTTTTTTTCTGGACACGGTGCTTGTTGAATGATGATGGATATTTTGAACACATGCTGTTAATTAATCTGCATCTACATGTGATTGAAAATTTAAGTTAAGTTCTCTTATATAGCCTACATTAACCATATGTAGTTAAATGGTTGTGCGTTGTGCATTGATTGAACAGCTTTGCATTAAAGTTGTGCAGTTGAGCATTTAAATTTTCCAAGGTAGTGCGATGACAAATTTTGATGTTGGGTAGTAGATTTTATCACGAACTTTACTGCAGTTCATCTATAGTCCGTACGGCATTCATGGTGTTAGGTGTCATTTTAATGTCAATTTTTTGACATTCGCATTCTCAGTTGTGCAGCTGAACATTACATAATTGCCAATTGAATTACGTTGTACCAGTGACCTACAGGCCATGCAGTTCTTGCACCTGGTAGAATGCAAGTAAACTACCCACAGTGGCTGATTCAGTCTGGCGGTGCTGGTGGCTGTTTACGAAGCATGAAAAGTAGACACCGCTTATATTTCTGCTAGTGTAGAATTCTTGAAATTTTCCACTGTCCAAAGTTGCTGGATTATTAAGACAGTCGGATTTAAGCTTTGTGAAAAATAGCCTGTGTTGATTTATTGTAAACTACACGCGTACTACTTGCTATTTTGGAGTGATGTAGTTACGGTTGGCTACAACAATAGTTAGTGTGCGTGTTCGTCTGCGAAACAACATGAAACGACAGAAACAAAAATATGGCGACGATCACCTATTTTCTCTCAATCCGCAGTAAAGATTTTTTTAAAAATAATACCAGGGTATGTAGATTTTTAATTAAGGCATGTATAGTGACCGATGTAGGCCTACTGAAAGCTTCTACCACTTTCTGAAAGACAGTGGAAAACGATCTTGTGGACCACAGCTCTGGTTTTGTTAAATTAGCAACGCGTGCATTTTGTTAGCGCTTAAAGTAGTGTACAGAGCAACAGATCTAAACTGAGCTGTATTGAAATAAGCTGAACTGAAATTAAAACGACATTGCGCCGCTCTCAAAAACAGCACATTTCATTCGCGTTGTATGCGCTTTTAAAGTGTGTTTCAAAGTAACAGAAATAAATCGAAACCCTGCGCGCTCCGGTTTTCAGTTTAGTTCAGTTTCGTCACTTCGAACGCTCCTTGAGAAGTTCTTTCTCACTGCGCTAGCGTGTGATGAGTAATGCAGTAAGCGTCATAGGCGAATAATAGCCCCTTTTTAGCAACGAGTGAATTGTTCAAGTGCAGTGTGAAATGTGCACCACCTACAGGCACGAACGTATGTTACGGAAGCGCGGAGGCATGCCTAAGGTAGGCCTATGGTTAGTTATACGATAGATCGTTCTACCTGCGAGTCATGCATGGCTGGCTATAATATCGGCCTATATATTGTGGTCGTCATAAGCGTAAGCTGCTTCGTGAGAAAGATACGAATGTGTCTTCTGTATGTGTTAGCGAGACGTCCACTGCTTCTATAACGATCTCTAGTCTAGACTGACGTGTGTCCAGTACGATACATGATAATGCCGCAACCTGCAGCAACGTGTCTCGTGGCTGCGTTGTTTTCGCTCGTATTCAGGCAACTCGGATGCAGTGCACAAGGTTAGTCGAATCTTGAAGTTTGAACTACACTGTTAGGCATAAAAACACACCGATTTTTTTTATCATAACTTGAAGAAAAGTGATCCAATTTTAATAAGTTTTAATACGACTGGCCGTCAAATGATTGCTTAGTTTCCCACCTCGCCCATTGTCTGTTTTTGCAATGCCTGGGGAAAGAAAACGAACAAAATATTGCGTTTTTAACAACTTTGATATTATTGCTTAAAACAATACACAAAACACATTTGTCCATATTTTCATCATTTTAGTTGATAGTTTTTTTTTCAAAATGTCCGTTTTTAACCATACAAAAGTATTTGAAATGTTGGCCCACGAAAATAGGCTCTATGAGCTCGGCTCGGAGACACTTTCTCCATTCATTGATAGCAGCATCGATAACGTTCTGCTCCCGACCAATCCAGACTTCACCAGTCGCTTCTTGAATTCATCAGTATTCCTGAATGTTAAACCTGTTTAATAGACGTGCTGCTGCACAACAGTCAGACCTTGTAATTGATGGCTGTTGGTGGCCACATATCCGGAAAGATAAAATTTTATTAAGTTTTTTTTGTTGATTTTAATGCATATTTTATCTGTTCTGTTTTCCAAGGTAGTGCAGAAGCAGACGTTCGGTGAAGTGGGAAACTGAACTGCCTTTTGATGGCCAGTTGTGTCAGGAATATGTGTACCAAAAATTAGTAAAATTGGATAACCTTTATTCAAGTTATTGTAAAACAATTGGTGCGTTTTTATGCCTCACAACGTATTGGTCTACGACGCTGCGTTTAACAAGCCCTAAAGTACGCCTAATTTGGTAATTTGGCAATAAGCGTCATCGCTGTTAGAATACTAGTCGTGGTCCCAAACTATGCACAGGGAAATGCAAATTTTGACAGGGGTTTAACAATTTCACTTCATCGTCTTGAATTGTACGGAGACATTCATAAGATGACTGCTCAGTTTAACTAACGCTTTCTACTAATTTGCGCGCCACAGTATGACTGACCAGTGACCACGGGCGCGTAGAGGCCTACGCATGAAGAGGAGGCCACGATTGACTGTCTTATTTATTCATCTTGCTTGGTCACGACTGGCGAGTAAGAAATGACGATTCAACGAACTCGCTTGATTCACAGTCACTGATGGCAAAGCAATTAAAGGCTTTCATAACGCAGCATACGGGCTAAGCTTGTTTGAATACTTTTAAAGCTCAATGAACGAACTACAGTTTCGCTAATGCCTTTCCGGTTCGTAGGTTTTTAATTTTAAAACTTCAGTGCACTCACTTTACTTTTTTAAAATACGTCTATCTAAAACAGACAAAAGATGTTTTAGCCGACCGTACTAGCGGTCGCGGTTAACTTATGATGCGATGTGTCGTCCGTCTGTCATCTGTTTGTAACGTTTTGCGTTGTGGCTGAACGGTAGGCCTACGTAGTATAGGGGCTCGGGTATTGTACCGTTAGATAGGTTGGTAAGTTTTTAAACTTGCGATAGTAGCCAAGTCGTTAAATGCCTCGGTTTGACCGCAATTAAGTTACAACGCATTGTTTCTACCAGTAGGAAGAGTTTTTTTTGCTTATTTACTGCATCCGGCAGTAGTACGATGCATAGCGTTGTCGATGTGGTTGCGGTGTAGGATGCGTGGAGTGGACAGTTTACAGCAATCAGCGGTCGACGGGATCTCGGCTGCAGTCAGCCTACAAGTCCTCATCATCGTGCCAGAACTACTGCGCACAGACTGATATGTGCGTCGCGGTTGAGTTTGACGCCAGCAGACGGCAGTGCTTCCTGCACACAAATGTCAGCAATCTCGTGCCAGGCAACACCGACATCAGCGTTTTACACTTCACCCAGTACCGCATCGACAGGACATGCGGCACAACGACTACTACCGCTTCCCTGACCAGAGGTAGGCCTACTTGCTACGAGTCTTTTGGCTGCTAAAGATTGAATAAATTTGATGGCCATGTCGTTGCCTGTAGTTGCAGTTTATAGGTTAGCGCTGTAGATTATTTCGGGTTTCCTTCTCGTCGACGTAAGTGGTCTTGAGCGGTGCTCTAAGTCTAACAACGCAGTGCTGACCTGTGTCTATGCATTGCAGTGTGTAGTAAGCCTCTTTGGAAAGTGCTAAACAACACGAATGCATTAGGAGCGCAAAAGGACGATTCTTTCACGGTGCCGGATCTCGACGCGTGTTTACACGAGTGTGCTCGGGTACCGAACTGTGTCGCCGTCGACATCAATGTCAACGCACATCCGCTCCAGTGCTGGCCGCACTTTGAACCCGCACACCTCAGAGACGGTAATATCTACAGTCAGCAAGGAACAAACCATTACCAACTCACTGGCAGCTGTGCTCCAAGTAAGTTAAATTAATGACAGTAGTTTCTATCAAGCTGTCAGTTTATGTTTTTACGCGCGAAAGCAGCTACTGCTTTCAGCGCGTCTTAGCCATCGCAATTCTGTCTGTCCGTCTGTCCGACATATGGGTAAATCAGTAAAAACGGTGCAAGATAGGGTCACCAAATCTTCACCGTTGACTGCCTGGAAGACTCTAGTTTCAGGAACCGTAAAGGTTTTCCATAAATTTGAAGGGGGTCACCCCGAACGAGGGCGCTAAATGAGTGGGGTGGGCAAAATTTGCAACTTTTGGCCAATAAGTCGCTGTATCTCAGTAACGGTGCGAGATAGGGCCTAAGTTACTATTAATCACTAATAGGAACTGGAAGTCGTACACTTGCTCTCGATTGGCGCCGAATTCAATGACCTTGGATGACCTTGAACGCTAAAATAGGAAACTTTGTGAATTTTTTGGCGACTTTGGGTTGCGATACAAGTTGCGATACAAGTCTATATTATTCACAAGGTAGCGCCACGAAACTATCGTTATGCGATCCAGATAGAGAATTTAGTATTTGTATATTAACTTAGCGTGAACACCCCAATTTTCAGCTAAACTACTAAACCGGAACTGCTATAGGCTTTCGCGCGTCTTGTGAGCATTAGCTCAAATTTCTTGTATTTCATAACTGTAGGCCTAGTTAGATTGGAACGTGCTGAGCCGCAAGCCGCCACCAAATTCGTCCAGAAGCCATGCCGGCAAAAAAGTAAACCGTAAAAGCCGTAAACCGGCGCAGCTTAAAGCTGTCTCTTTCCATAATTATCAGAAAATGGACAATATAGGCCTATTACTACTTAAAGCCAATTTTATCTGCTGTTCTGCAGACTTGCTGTCGCTGCACTAACAAGCCGCCATCAGCCACCATAAGCCGTCAGTAGTCCTAAGCCACAGCTTAAGTCGGCTAGCCAGCCGTCTTAGACCCTAAGCCACGGACTGGGGGTTTAGGTATTTGATAATAATGATATAGCGCTGTTTACATGAGTCGGACTTGTGAACAGAAGCGCTTTACAAATTTGGACCCTACAATTTTTTAAATGGCGTCTAATTGGCACGAGCTATTTACACGTTAATTGACGATATAACATAGGATAAAAAAGAAAGAAAAACATCAGTAAATTTAATCATTATAAATACGTAATAGCTCTGATCACAGTCCATTCGACAGTATATTTGCGGTGTTATATCATGTACAC
>Ga0209671_1000958_pt1 | contig 22203 bp, 9 predicted proteins | sample WorMetHERISLAND2_2_FD_187401 | JGI IMG/M metagenome (GOLD analysis project Ga0209671, IMG submission 187401) | Marine gutless worms symbiont microbial communities from Max Planck institute for Marine Microbiology, Germany - Olavius geniculatus... | ecosystem: Host-associated > Annelida >... | reverse complement strand
AAACTCATGTGCAAGCGGCTGTATAATTTTTTGGAAGTTTATAAAATTTTGTACGAATTCTAGCTTGGTTTCAGAAAACATCACTCTACAATCCTTGCACTTATGGAAGTACTAGACAACATTTATCACCATTTAGATAGACATGAATTTATCATTGGCATATATCTCAATTTACAGAAGGCATTCGACACAGTTAATCACGATATTTTGCTGTATAAATTACAAAATTGTGGTGTGAGAGGTACTGTGAACCAGTGGTTCAAAAGTTACCTGAGTGGAAGAAAACAGATCACATCTATAAGAGATAGGTATTCGGATATTGGCTCTGTAACGGTGGTCCATTTCTTGGACCAGTATTGTTTCTTCTCTATATAAATGATATATGTAATGCTATTCCTGATGCTAAAATTAAACTTTTTGCAGATGATTCAAACCTATTTTTATATGACACAAGCCTGTCAAATCTTCACCATAGAGCAACTCTAAGTTTGACATGTTTATCAAAATGGTTTTTAGCTAATCGATTAAGTTTGAGCATAGATAAAATGTGTTACAGCATATTTGGTAATCAGCATAATGACTCCTTTACACCTAATCTCCAAGTAGAAATAATGGTAAAGCAATACAAAAAGTTGAATGTTGCAAATATTTCGGTATATACATTGATAATAATCTTTCATGGCGAGAACACACCGATTACGTTCATAAGAAAATAGTAAAATTTACAAATATATTTTATAAAATACGAAGTAAGTTGAATTGCGATATTCTTAAATCACTTTATTTTGCATTTGTTTATCCACATTTGCTTTATGGAATTGAAATCTATGGTAATACCTGTTAGAGTTTTATTAATAAATTAGAAAAACTAAATAACAAGATTCTTACAATATTACAGAATAAATCTCTAGTACCCACAGTATAGAATTATATAAGCATTATAATACATTACTGGTAACAGACTTGCATTTATATCAAATATTGCTTTTTGTACATAAATTTATTCACCATACACAAAATCTACCTGACATTTTTGCAACTTACTTTACTGAAATTAGTCTCATTTATAATTATAATACAAGGGGGCAAACCAATTTACATGTTAGGTCAGTTCAGTCTCAGTTTGGAAAAAAAGATTAATTACATATAAAGGAAGTATTTTATGGAATAATTTACCTGATAATTTAAAATCAACACTTTCAACAACTGAATTTAAGGAAAACTTGCGCCATCTACTATACTCTGGGTAGGGCCACTTAGGTTAGGCCTGCATTTACTGCTCTGTGTTTTATACGTATTGTGTTATCATGTTATTGTGAATGCCAGGCATACTATTGTTTGTGTGAGTGCACCAAATTTTTTCTATTTTTTTCTTTGTTTTTTTTCTATTTTTTTATCTTCTTCTTTTTTCCCTCTTTTTTTGTTTTGTTTGCATTTATTGTGTTGAGTATGTAATATAGTTAAACTGACTGTAACAATGGGTGGCCAGCATTTAATGGGTAGATATCTTTCTGGTCACCATCCTATGCTATTTACTATTGTATGGTTATTTACTGTATTGTGGTTTCGGTAAATGAACTCTCTCTCTCTGTTACCAATATGATGTTATAAAGCAAACCCCTCTGCTAGTGTACATTTGCGTAACTCCAACAAACAACAGCCAATTCTAACAAAACTTACATCAACAATGCACCATTTAGTGGCAATTATATATTGCCAGTTTTCACTTAAATCTGTTGAAACAAACAATAGCTACAGTGACTTTTGTGAGGTCACCCCAGAACTCTTCAGTTTCAGGTTTTTGCATCTTATGTTATCCACAGAGACCTGAAACTGAAATGTTTTGGGGTGACCTCACAAAAGCCAAGCTGTAACTATTGTTTGCTTTGGCAGATTTAACTATTAAAATTTGTGAGTTTTGAGTTCCAATAAATGATACATTGTTGTTGTAGAATTTTGTTAGAATCAGCTGTTGTTTGTTGGATTACGTAAATGTGCAGTAACAGAGGGGGTGTGGCCGGTGTACTTGTGTAACGCCGCATTGGCAGTGGAGATATTTTGTTATCGATATTCAACAATTCATAACTTTGCTCAGAAATAACATTTTTTGACAAAATTTGGTGACCGCTTTAGGAACTTATTGGGAATTAAGTGTACAAAATTTTATTCAAATTCATTCAGATTTGACATTTCTATTGTACGATGTTTAGGGGGTTACTATTTTTTCTGGATACAGCATAGGTATAATTGACATTGGTGTAATTTTTACCATGTTGTATTTCTAGTTGTGTCTACTACATGGCGCATTGGCTTGTGATTGCTATAAGCAACTCTTAATGTCAGACACCGTGTCTGTATCCGACTCTGCATGCATGCTATAGTGTCTGTATGACCGTAGCTTGGTTATTGTGTAGCAGTTGTGAGCAACGTCACCTACCACCTTGTGTTAGTGTTAGTATGTTAGGGATGCTAGTTTATAGCGGAGAATTTTCTTAAAATATGCAGAACTTTTTGAGGCAAAATATGCGGGAAAATATGCGGTATTTGGCGAAATATGCGGCGCATATATGCGGGATATATGCTTCATATGCCGCATATATGTGGCATATTTTTCCGCATTTTTCTAGCATATGAAATATGCGGCATTGACGCGTGCAACGGTGCACTATATTTCGCCATAATATCTTTTGCATACATTTTGTAGGCTTATAAAAACGGTTTTAAGGAGCTAGTGAAGCAACAGACGTCACTCGAAAACACATTTATTAACCAAACTGGTCTGTAAAAGATTGGCTTAATTCATAAAAACACGGCTTGAATAATCAATACTTAGTTACCGGTAGTAGTCTGTAAGTTAAAAGACTAGACTCAATTATTGTCATTTAAATTTCAAAGTTCACTTATTTTTATTATCTCTGAATTGCATTTTCTGAGCTGCATTTTTTGTATAACAGCGAAACAATCGGACATTAAACATCCATAGGCCTACAGCACTAAAAAGTCTAAAACAACACAGTTGGTTACTAGTCTGTGCATACTATGTGTCGGAAAACGCACTAGCAGTGGCGGATCCAGAAATTTGGAATAGGGGGGCGGAAGGGTAGGTGATTGGGTCTGGGGAGGGGACTGCGGCATATTTTCCGCATATGCGATTTTGAAAATGCCATTATATGCGGAAAAATATGCGATTTGCACTTTCTGCCAAAATATGCGATCGCATATTCGCATATAACCAACATCCCTAGTATGTGGTTTCTGGCAACTTGTTTTATGGTTACACTGTGCAGCTGTTGTCGATGACCCAAACGAGGAGACACGTCAAATGCGTGAGTCGTTGTCTCTTTATCAACGGTTCTATGATCATCCTGTCTCATTGCCGGCATCACTTGCCTCTGAGTTGAGTAGTGGAGATACAGCCTCAGACTCTCGTACCCAGCAGGTAGCACTGCTTTTTTGTTGTTAACTTGACTTTAGTTGTAGATGTCCTTTGGAAGCCTTCTGCATTGCTGGTGTTGATTTTATTCCTTACCAAAGTTTTGTAAAGTTCTGTCATTGTCTAATTGCGCTAATTGGTTGCATGACTGGGTTCTGCTGTTTTTGACTTGGATTGTTTATTTTTCAGGGAAATAATTTAAAACCAACAAGTTAGTTTGCATTATTGCAACCTTTAAGTTAACTTGTTGATGTTTTAAAATCGTTTTGAGGAAGACAGCAGTGGTTGTCAAAAAACATTAACAATTCAACTATGAGAGGTTCAATTTGGTGAAACTATATAGCTTATTAGTCACAATTTTGACTTACGAGTTTAGTCGATGACACGTACTTTTCTATGGAGATTGCACTACAGCTGATTGCCTGCACATCGTGCACAATACATAGACAGTGGTGGATGTGATTAGCTTCGGCCTTTGCAGCGAAGGATGGTCAAGTTGAACACTGTGTTTGATGACTGTCTATTGCTGAAATGATCGAGGCTAATTGCTTCTGAAATTCTCCGATCGTTTGATCTACGTTTGTTCCATTTTCTGTGTGGCACCAGGTGTATATGTGTGATATATCATTGGTGGGTGCTAGGCCTTGTTGCTGCGGAGTCTGACTGATGCGGTATTACATCACTTGCATCAGCATCGGTTTCAGGTGACAGACATTCACAGTTTGTCACGTTGTGGGGATCTTTCTCAGATTGCTGCCAAAGCACCTGCGGTAAATTGTTTACGTCTTTATATTTTCGTGTGAATCTGTTGTATGTTTTACCTTCGTACTTCTGAGCAATTTCATGAAGAAACTATCCACCATGAAGTCAAGCCAGTTAAGGTCAGACTTATTCATGGGGCACGTTTCTAGCCCATACATTAGCGCTTTGAATAAGTAGTAATGTAGTTTCTTTAAAAGCTGATACCGCTATTTTGTCAAAATACTGTCCGCTGTATGATAAAAAAGGGTTTGCAGCTTTAAAGGAACGTCTACACCAACAACACAACAACAGAGGAACGTCCAAACTTAATTGAGCGCATGCTGTATACATATCAAGATATCTCACTTCGTTATTTTAAATATGTTGGCACAATCAACCTGATTACATGGCTGTATGCAAGATGTTTTAGTCTGGGTGAAACTTTTTATTCTAAACTAAGACCATGATTTCATTATCTGTTATCTAGGAGCCTAATTTACAAGTCTTGCTAAAAAAAATTTTTAAGTTCTTCCCAAGTACTTGTAAGTCTTAACTAAACTTGGTTCTCCATATCTTTTTTGCGTCGTCCCTGCTGGTTGCCTCTTCACAGGTTTTTTCTTAATGGTTTTTTGTAATTCATATTTTTCTCAATATTATTGTAATCTATTGTTTGGAAGTCTTGTTAAAGGCCAAGTCACACTGGTTTACTTTACTGTTATAAAGTGTTAGTTGGCTTTATCAAATGCTAACTGTCAATATTCTCATTGCGAATACATCTTAATACCTTAAAAATAAGGTACAAAGTACTCACTTTTCCCTTTTCACGACTTTGGCCATGTTCGGAAGTGTGACGTCATCTGCAGGAGTGTTGCTAACTAGTTTTATTGCCTTGAGGTCAAATGCAGCTTAATTTATGGCCATATAGCCTCAAAAAAGCCACATTTTTCATCAATAGTTAAACCACTAAAAATTGCAATATTCCAACACTTTGTTAATTTTACTTAACACACACCTCTAGTAGTGAACAAATAAACAATGACGTAGTTTCTGATGTCACCTATGCATCATTTGTACGATAAATCTGACATTAATCTGAGTAAAACTGACGGGTTTACTATGTTTTCAATGCAAATGTCAGTTTGGCAACAAAGCGTCCTGTGAGTGACGTAATCAGTACTGTGGCACGTTCGGGTGCATTCGGCTGGCACAACATATTTCTCTGAAAATTACTTCAAAGCAATGTTTTCATTTCATTGGATCAGCGTATTATTAATTAGTGTTACATTCTACAGATATTTGGCCAGTATCGTTTTTTTTTGGTTTGACTTGGCCTTTAAGTTTGAAAGATCAGGTTTGATTGATACAGTGCTCCAGAAATGTCAGACTTGTAGCTCTGCAATGTATGAGCTGTAGTGTGAAACATTAACTGCAGGCCTTTGCTGTATTAGCAGCTGTATGCAGTTTAGTTGTGTTCTGTTCAGACTGATGATATCTGGCATGATGCTTTCGCTCAGCTAGAAGCCTGTGGACATCTGTGCAGAAATGCAGAAACAGCCGGACAGTTTATTGTACGTCTACGCTCCGTCAGTTCTCTCTCCTTCTTTGTTCCTGTAAATTAACTACAAGATAAGTACTCCATTTAAACCTGCTATTTCTGCAATGTAAAGTTGGCTTTTTTAAAGATGATCACAACTACATCAGAATGATCTTAATCTATGCAGCATGCTAATAATTACCAAAAATACACATTTTTATCTTGTTTGTTTCTGTACATTACTACTGTGTGTGGGGGGAGTGTTTGTATTCTTACTGGCTGAGTGACTTCAATTCTTTTGCTGCTTTAGCCTTAGTGCTGTTTGGGCTTTTTTTATTTATACTCTAGTTATTGCACCCAAGTAAACTCAGCCTGGCCATCCCTATGTGGGTAGGTGCATTGATCAGCAGCAAAAGCCGGCATGTAAACAGGCTCACCACACGTTGTACTAGCCCTGTATTCATGGTTTCGCAGTGAAAACTGGTGTCTGGCTGAGGGCTAAGGAACCGGAGATTGGTCGCACTCCATGGACCTTATAGCTCAGGGATAGGACTTTACGAATGGCCTTCGGTGAAGGAAAAGTTGATAGTTATTCAGTTGCATTTCTGAGTTGAGTTAATCAGTTGAACTGATTTCTGTGTCAGGTCGTTGCTAACAATTGTCAGCTTCATACCGTCGTGCTGGGAGTAATCAGTGAATACCAGCAACAGCGGCCAGGTAATGCAGTTGTCGTGTCTTGAACCTTTGTATGTCCGGTCAGCTTATTGACCACACTGTGTGCATGAAGGCAGTGTGAATATTATATGTTATTGTCTGTCAAGTGCTGCTGTGCAGTGTTGTGTGTTGCATGGCTTTATTATTTTTGAATTTATTATTTTTTATTCATTTTTGTTATTTTTTTCAAATGTCTTTCCATGCAGCAGACATAAATCAAATTCATAGTTATGGTGGCTCGTTGGTTAGGGAGGGCATTGGATTTGTGATCAAAAGGTTGCGAGTTTGATTACCAGCCGGTCTGCTACTAAGCAACAACTCTGGGCAAGTCATTAACATCTGCATGCCTCTGTGGGTGCAAGTAGTCTAGCAGTTAGTGTGTCGTAAATTTCAGGTTATGGTTTTGAACAGTTCTCACCACAAGTCATTTGCAAGCACTATTGAGCAAGATGCTAATATACTATGTGCGCTGCTCTGGTCAGCTTAGCCTCCTACCTTCTCTGGGATGGGAAATGAGATTAGTTTATGGGCTATGGGTTGAAGTGCTAGTGCGGCTGATTGGGGCGGTGGTATGCCTGATGGTTGCTTTGCAGGTCCAACTGTTTGCCGGTTGCATAATGTACTATGGCATCATTAACATATGCCAATCACGGGGTGGCCACTCTCCAGTTATGATCAAATTCCCTGACTTTCCCAGACATTTTAAGGGAACATAGACGGAGTATCGCCCCTCACAACAGTAGCAATATAAAAAATGCACTTATTTCTCTCTGCAACACTCATATATACTGACATATCTATGACAACTACATTCTCCAGGAAGTCATAAGTAAGTAAATGTAAACAACAGAATATTAACTGGATGCTACTAAATACCCAATTGAACGCAAATATTCAACTAGTAATGAACAGTTTTGGGACACTTTTCCCTGATAAGATTTTTTCTCTGACATTTCACTGACTGTTAACATAATCCCCGACATTTCCCTGACATGTTTCAAATTTCCTGACATTTCCAGGTTTTCCAGACAAGTGGTCACCCTGCAATCAGCTGCCGCTTCCAAGATTGTAAAGTGCTCCTGGTGATGGGTTTGAGTCATATAGCAAGTACCTGACCTTTCCTGACCATCGACAACCATGGGATGTGTCGGTTAAACCACCGGTTGAAGTGTGTAACACTTACTTATCCCACTCCAGACAGTGGTTGAACATACATGTAATGCCAGTCTGCCTTTATGGTCTAGGAAGTAATGGTGATGATAATATTAATGTAAGACTGCTCTAGTACAGTGTTGGCGTTGTTGGTTGCAACAGATGAAGACGGCTGTCATTTTCGGCACATTGAGGGTCAGCTGCGTCAGCTACTTGTCTACAGCGAGCTGAACAAGGCGGCACTGCAGCAGTGTCTGGACGTGCTGGAAACTAACAGTGATATCATTACAACAGCTCAACAGCGATATATCACCCTCCAATGAATGACTGGTGTCATTGCCATCATGGCATGGGCCAACTGCTAACTGCCATCCGCCATTTTTCAGCTTGTAGAAAGATGTTCACTACAAAAATACAAAATTTGGGCCTGGGAATGTCCTATCAATGGAAATTTAGTGTCAACATTGTCGGAAATTTGTAACTTCCTGTGCTCTACAGGGTGCGGCAGAAAAAAGTGGACCCCTAAATTTTTTTGCCTTTTTCTCAGCAACCATTTGAGATTTTAATACGAAATTTTACAGCTTTATTTACTGAAACATTCTACATCTAACTGCCAAGTAAAATGTGATTCTGTTGAAAAACGATGAAGTTACAGACGTGATGAGGTCTTCAGCAATTAAAGTGTTTTTCAAGGCTGAAAAAGATGGTGTTGCGTAAAAAAGGCACCCTTTTTCTTTTATAACTCAGTCGAATGGTGATCAATTTATATGGATTAAGAATGCCCAAGCAACACTCATAACTTAACTGATGATAAGCTTCCGATATTAGTGGTATCCGGTCATTGCTTAATTTTGGGATGTCTAATTTGAGAAAGTTGTTAAATTAAACATTTATGGTCCCGTGAAAAATCTGCCGACATTTGAGACATTCGGTTTAGAGAGTGACATGTAAATTAAATTGTCTCCATCCCCATCAAATTTTCCCCATCCCATTCTCGTAAGAAATTCCCCATCCCCACCCCATCCCAACGAAAAATTCCCTATCGCCATCCCATCGCACTCCAGAATCGGAAGTCTGAAAATGAGGACTTTACCATTTATGTCATTTAATGATAATCTTTATTAATAAAAATCTGCATATTGCTATTGCAGGTTGACACTGGGGCTAATTCGTTATGAAGTCCGTGTAGAAACACTATGCCAGTGAGTAGTGAAAAACGACTGCATGCTTCACATCGTTAAAACCAAGGTGAATGGTAATACCGCGATAAGCGCAGTATTACCGCTTTTCCCATTACCGTGTCACTCTCTAATTTGGTTGACTGATTACTGGCAATTCCACAAATATATTGGAAATGAAACATTTGATGCCGACTCCACATTCAGTGCATTGGGACTAAATTACAAACTTGCTCATCATACTGTGACACGAATTTAGTTTTCCAACTTCACAACAGTGTTATATGGCTGTGCAGGTGTAATGACAATAGTTACAAAAATATGCACAATATTTTATATTCACAAAAAGTACAAACAAAAATGTCACACAAACAAAATACAGCAAATGCACAATAATGGAGATAGAAGAGTATTTTATGTATGCCAATATACAGCCTATATCCTTATCACATTTCAACTGACCAGAACAATATTCACAGATAAACTTCAAGCATGAATTGTGTTACTACAAACAAATAAATCAGCAATGTTTGGAAACACGAAACATGTAAGACACAGCTTATCAGAGAATACACAGGATGTAATGTAAGCTAAGCTGCATGAATGCAATTGGTCAACAGCAAATCACACGAAATGAAACCAAATTAACCATTACACAATACATGCTATGATAATACATGACAATTGATATGGTTCATCAATCATTAACTCAGATGACATGAAAACTGCTTTTTATGTCGTGTTTACGGCGATTTTGAAAGTGCCAACCAAATCAGATAAATTCCGCTTTACTTTGTAACCACAAAAATGGACGGCTTATAGACAGACAGATTTAACCACACCGTTGCAGCTAAAATTAGGTGCACGATGGCAGACAAATGACCAAACAAAACAAGTTGGAATTATTAACGTGGTTGAAGCTTAGATTACGTGTGTTAACATCAACTCAATTACCAAATCAACAAACAGTACTATTAAATGTTCTATTACGAACATCTGGCAAAAATACTCTGAAGATCATTAAAACCAACAAAATGAATAAATTCACCATGCAAAAAGCAGAAATGTGATGCTGATAACATAGATAGAAAATAGATTTAGAAAACTGCCAGGTAGAAATTACTAGCTATCAACAACAAGGTTGGGGTTTCCAGCAAAAATCAGTTTCTGCCAAACAAGGTTCAAACTGGCATAAAAGCTGGTCAAAACTGACACTCTCAAAAAATGAAAGATGCTCAATACAACAATGTGTTAAATAGATTAAACATGTAAAACTTGCACCAAATTATAATATTTCAGCAGCAAACATAACTGAAACTATGCTGCACAATGACTGTCAACAAATAAATGCAAAAACAAAAACTGTATCGTTTTTTTTTTGTGTAAAAATGCACACAACAAATCAAAATTCAAACTGGGCAAGAAAATGTTTCTGTCACACCGATTATAACCAGTTTAAACCTCAGTTTATACCACCATTGGCAGAAATGTGCCAACAAGCTATCAGTTATCAGACTCGCTCATAGTCAATGCAGGAATGTATTGGATTGGTTTAAAAGCATGCAGGCCACGGATCTCGAAAGTCAACACTAGCACATGATTGGTTAATTAATAAGCCTAAGAGCAAATGACTGTTTAATGGATCGGCCTAGAAGCACACGATTGGTTGTTAGATGGGCCTAGGAGCATGCAGGCCATAGACCTCGACAGTCAACGCCGGCACATGATTGGCTCCCGGCGCCCAGTCACCCAGTCCCGAGCCGACACTCCACATCCGATGAATAAGTCGATGACTGACGGAATAGCCAGCGGATCTCTCCAGGTGACTGAGCAGAATAATCACCTGGCTGATACAAACAACAACAACACAATGTTGATGAACGTTGATCTCAGAAATGCCAGCTAATAACAGGTGGCTCAGTAGGATGTTGCACTTGTCATCACAAGGTTGTTGGTTATCAAGTGGTTAGTACCTAAATTGGTTAACTGGGAACAGGTGAACAATCTAGGTACACAATCAACAAGGTCAACTCAGCCTTCCATCCCTCCATGGAAGGTAAATTGAGTACTGGCCTATGCTATAGCGTTATAGTGGGGTCACGTTTGATCCCATATGGCAAGTGATGCTCAGCAGCTCTGCAATAGGTTGCCTACGACGAGCTCTACCATTTAACCACTTTAACCGTTTACTGGCAATACCAACAATAGCAGGCAGATAGTATACACATTACCGGTGGAGTGCGGGGACAGCATCCACGGTTTTGAGAGCTCCGCGTGTGGAGACGAGGTTAGAGCTGTCGGTACAGTCACACTGGACGTGAAGTGCCGAGTCCGGGTGTCTGTTCTCAACCACCGCAATGAAACCCGCCCAATTACGTGTTAGATAGTACACCGTCACACCCTCACGTCCCTTCACACAGCAATCAACCATCAAACTAGACATACATTCACTGGACCGGACGTTCACCAAGTTATGCTGTAGATACGGGAGAGATCGTAGCTTGCAACGCTGTCTTCCGATTGTCAATTTGTCGATATGTTGTTCCATTCCATAAATATTCGCAATAAAAGTCACAATGTTAAAAGTATGCCACATTTTGAACGTTTTTTCGTTTAGTTTAATCGCATTTTATTGTCTATTTGTAATATACCTCACCAATAGTGACAAGTCAATCTGCTATTTGTTGAGTGATGAACTCAGCTAGTTATGGCTGCCCTAGCATGCTTTGCAGGAATAGCCATGATGTTTTACTGCTGATGTTTATTTTTTTTTGCCCTCAAATTACCCACATTTTGGAATCATTCTCAAAATTAGAGCTACTTCTGACCGATCATGTGACAAAGTTATGCAACCTTCAGCTGTGGGACCAACACGATCAGGTGGCAAATAAAAAAATAAACATCAGCAGTAAAACATCATGGCCTGTGCCTGCAAAGCATGCAAGGGCAGCCATAACTAGCTGAGTTCATTACCTAACAAACAGCAGATTGACTTGTCACTATTGTCGAACAGTGTATTACAAACAGACAATAAAATGTGATTAAACTAAATGAAAAAATAAAATTTACAGGTTAAAAGCTCTTCATATTAAAATGGTATTTTGAGCTGTTACTAGAACAGTTCAGTATCAGTAGTCTAACAAACATCAGCTTACAGTGGGTTCCATGCAGATGGACCATTGACCAAGAATGTGTACTTGCCATGTTTCATCTAAAGAAAATCCTGGATGATGCAAAATCCCAAAAAGAATCTAAACTGCCACCAACATCTAGCCACTTCCTTTTTGTGTCATGGCTAAACTCCATTTATAACTTTCAGAGTTATCTTACAGAGACCCAAAAACGTAATGCGAGGTGACTATAATGAACACCCATTCACAATGTTCGTAAGTAGAGTTCACATCTGAAGTAAGGCATTACGACGACAGACTGATTGCAATCCCAGGATTGAGAAATTTGTAATCCCGGGATCCAGTTTCGGGACTAGGCTGACAAATTGGTCGTTATTTTGGTATCAGGTATAGACTCATTTCATGCATAAGATGTAGTAGTCCCATACGGAAGGTATGTCAGAATGGTATAGGGATTAAGGAGTGACTGTGACTGTCAAAATACAAATTACAGTGCATAGCAAGCAGTAGAAATCTAGCGCGCATAAAATATTTTATTCATTATACCTCTAGAATTGTTATTTTTATCATTTAATGCTCGAAAATGTGTGACTTTTAACGATTTTTTTTGTCATCCCGGAATCCCAAGATTGGGACACTGCCAATTCCGGGATTGGCAAAAACAGTTGGAATACCAGGATTCAGGATCCTGGGATTGCAATCCTTACTGGTGAGACACTGACCTCATGCCTCTGTCCCTTGGCAATTGCCAGCTGAATGATTGCATCAGCAAGGCACGTTGATGACAGAGTCAGAGTTGAGACAAGATGAGCTTTACAACTGTGAATTGTCAGAGTTGCATCGACGCCAGCCTCATCTATACACAGAACATTTTAGTGATGGTACGAGTACTCACTCAATATGCACCAGTAATCACTGAAACACAAATAGCTGTAAACTGTTATTATGCAGCCATTCTGATAAGCTGCACTACGGGTCTTACAAATAAGTCCTGCCATCTGTCCCATATGGGCGCTTAACTCAAAAACAATTAATGACAAAAAAACAAAATTAGTGCTAACATTTCCAGAACAGGAGCAACTGGTGAGCCAATTCGCAGTTGTAAAGGTCAAAGGTTAGGGTTAGAGTCAGAGTTGTGCAGTGCAGTGGGCGGATATGTACAGCTAGGTGGATTTCCACATATTGGCAGTTTTATGGCACTGGGCAGACATCTTCATAAGTTACATACCGGTAAATCACAGACTACCGAGTATACACATTTAAACACTAACAGGTCTGCCTAAACAATGCAGATCACCACAGATCAGCTCAGATGACAGATATTGTTAAAGTATGTCAACTTCAGATTGATGTACAGATCACCGCAGATCCTAATCCTAACCCCAATCCTAACCCACACCCTAACTCTGTGCTGCCATATACTGACCTGAAGTTTGACAAGAAAAGCCCTGCTAACGCAAATGGGAACTCGCAACAGCCACTGTGCATGTTTGAAAGCCCAGTAAAACAAAGTCTAAGTCAGTCACCAGAGGGTGCCAGACGACCCACGGCTATAGTGTCTATAGTGTTTTACTCGTACTCACCAGACAGCGTGACATGTCTCGCTCGGCCATTGCCATATTGGCTGATATCGCAAATTTTCCCTACCCCTCTCTCATTTAGCACCCTCGTTTGGGGTGGCCCCTGTCAAATTTATGAAAAAGCTTCACTGATCCTGAAACTAGAGTCTTCCACGCAGCCGACGGTGAAGATTTGGTGATCGTAGCTTGCACTGTTTTTGACTGATCCACCCGGGTGACAAATGGATGGACGAACAGACAGACGGACAGACAGAATTATGATGGCTAAGATGCGCTACAGCAATAGCTGCTGTTGTGCATAAAAACTAAAACAATATCCGCCATCTCAGCTGATCTGTGGTGTTTAGGCAGACTACTAGCTAACCTATGCCTCTGGCACTGTGCAGGTTTTTTGTTGTCAACAGATCATCACTCACGACTGACAGGACTGTATACGTTCCGTGTTTTGAATGACCAATTAACTATTACTGACTTTACGAATAATTAAAAAACATAGGAACCACAGAATTCTCAAAATAACAAATGCACTTCGTTTCTGTTTCACCGGCTGATTTTTGAAAATTACTCCAAGTTAAGCCGATCCCCAAAAGTAAACTATTTGGACTTACAGGCCTAAATTCTCGTCCCAGACATCACCAAACAAACACCGAAGGCATTAAACTCATCAAATAAGACTACAGAAAAAACTGACTGGGTACACAGTATTAATTACTAAACACTGCGACGTTTTCAGCAACATAAGATAATAAGAGATGAACAGCATACCAAGTAACCAGTGGTTAAAAGCCATAGCAAAGACCAGGTAGATGCCAGGCTCCAGGAAACAGTTAGCATCAGTGAAGTGCTTTACTTCACGTTTGCTGCAGACAAGCAGCGGACCGACAACACATAGGTCATTGGTGGACTGCGCATTGTACCGATAGACACAGATACACAGGTCCACCGACGTACGCTTTGACCTCTCCTGGCTCCTAAATTAACCACATCACATCGACATTTACACACACGGTTCATCTGATCAATAACAGTGACAGGTGGCTGCCAAACACTGTGCCAAGCCAATCAGCTTGAGCCACATATCTGACTATAGCCCTATTCATTCACTGTCAATATTTATTACTACTGAGCACGACAGCTGATACTCATTTTACAATCAGACACAGTGAGCGAGCGAGTGAGTAAAGTTTGACGTCCCACCTGACACAGTATAGGTCATTTCGAGGATGGCCTTTTCAGGCGGAATGTACACACACATAATAACGGAACAGTAAGTTTAACCTTTACAGAAACACAAAATGCAAGATACAAAAAAAACAAGCTAAACCTAAAATTGTAAGAACTCCACTATATGCGTGCATATGTAATTAACATGATGGTAATTCTAATAATCTTCTCTGTTATCCTCCACACAGACATCAATGTGATAATGCTGTCTATTGGAGGACAGGGGGCCCATGAGACACAGAGTGAACCCACTGGCTGGTTATATACCAAGATGGCTTACCTGCCGGGAAACAGTGACCCATCCAATCCTAACTGGGCCTGGCATAGAGTAACTTGACTGATTGAGACCAATACGTTACAACTACACCGAGACACCAATTAACCTACACTGTGAATCTCTCGACTCCAAAAGTAACCAAGTTGATATCAGCATAACACTGTATCAACGTTTACACATATTGCTATTATCCCTCGCAGCTTTAAGCTAGGTGCAGCAAGTCCTGGTCCAAAGAAACTGCAGAGTAAACAAAAAATTCTTCACTCAAAAACCTGCTAAAACTAGACTGTTATTTGAACTGCCACCAATCAACGTCTAATAACTAGTTCTGAGAAATGCAGCAATGCTCGCTGATCAAACAAGATTTTGACCAAAAAAATCCACTAAAAACCTCTTAAATTCAGATCTAGAAATCCTAGATTGGGATCCAGATGCAGGCAGAATCCCAAAAGTCAACGACTAACCAAACTTGGAGTAAGTCTATCAGTTGGTATGGTTAAAGAAAAACCAAGCGTGTGCTTGTGCACAGACCTAGCTCCTTCCTGGAACAAGCCGATATCAACTTCAGTTGCTTCAAACACTTCAAGCCAAGTGACAAGTGGCTTCATGATGACAGACGAAGGCAGTGAGATCTTGTGACGACTTTCCATCCAATTACTTCGGTACTTACAAATATCCACCGAATCAAAATACCTACAATCAATTGGTCATCAACTGTTAATACCAGCAACATTCTCCCATCTCCACAGACGGTATCAGCGTGAACTTCAATAATAGGCCGAGAAATTTATCCTTAATCCCACAGCAACAAAGCAATCAGTTATGTGCAATTCCAAAAAACCATCAACGAACTAGTGAGTCTGAACAAACAGCTGAGGAAATCTCGAGTTAAACATGCAACTGCCAAACAAAAGTTTTGCATTTATTGAACTTAATGCTTACAAACTTAACTGAAAGTGTAACTGAAGCTGCATTAACAAACAATTCTGGACACTGGTGGCAGTATCAGCAAAAAATCTAGCTCACAAGCATTTCTGTGGATATTAACTTTTTCTGTTGCGAAAAAATTGCTTCTTTCTTCATTCATCAGTTAATATTTTTGATCACACAATTAACTGCGACTAAAATTCTTTATCGTTTAACAGCACTAATTATTTAGATAAGTGAGTAGCAGACCGCATGACGTCATCTAGGCTGATCCAGAAAGTGCCATCTTGTTGCCCGAGAGGCTTGAAATGGTCACGGTGAACTCGCGTTATTCTCTGCCATAGCTCTGACGTGTTCGACCAGTCACCTTTCCACGAGAACCGCCCCCATGGGTTACGTAGTCTCAACAATCTTAACCACACACCAGCCAACCACCCTGTATACTTACTGCCCAGACACATAACAATAGCTCTTTGATCCGTACATATCATCAGCCACTTGAGAAAAAAATATTCCATTCTAGTGCTTGTTACTATTGACACTAACATGAACGGTCTGTGTACTAGTGTTCCATCGAATGGAAAAAGCTGCGGATACCCCTGATGTATCTACAGAGTCAAACTTAAACTTGACTAAACACACAAACTAATGCAAGAACAATTACTTTGACAACTTTATAACGTTGATAATTTAGAAGTTGTTTATTCTGACAAAAGATATCAAAAGCAAATTGCAATGCCTGTGGTACTGAAACAACAAAGTGCCGTTTAAAGTCAGAAACCTTCAACGACCTGTACGTCTAGAACTCAGTAGCTGTTTAATGTTCAGCTCTAGTCCTTTAGCCTTCAGAAGAAACCTTCAAGAAACTACCAAGCCACCCGTGTTAGCAGACAACTAATTCCAGACAGTATGAACGGCCACAGAGAAGACACAAGATGCAGATAAAGCAGGATGAGTCAAAGGCAGAATGCAGAAAATCTACCTGTAGCCTTCAATGATCTGGACGTCCAAAATGGAGTAAGCGTGCCGAGGCACAAGACCAAGCTGCTCATACACTTGGTCGTCGACCTTCATGTTGCCACTCCCGCACGATGTACCCAACAAAAAACTAAAAATGCCAACCACAGAAAATTTCAAAATGCCTGAGAACCTATGAATAAACTCGCCGTTTATTTAGCTTGTTATGGCAGTGTTCAAGAGTAGCTGAAAAAGATACTTTGCATATGGCCGTACTCACAGACTAGTATCAAAGAGCATATTGTTTTGCATGGACATTTTCCCACAAAAATACAATGCCACCATAACCTTTGTAACGTAAAGTTTGCAAATAAAAAATAGTAGATACTGGACAAGCAGCAAATTGTGAATCAGCTGTGACATGAGTGAATGTATTATATTTACGAGGGTCATTCCATAAATAAGTTACAAAATGGCGCCATTCCATTAATCCTTAAACTAGGAAAAATCTGAAATATACGTTTTGTAGGGAATTTAATTCTTAGTAATAGATGTGAGTTTTGTTAAGATGACGTCACTGTGACGTCATTCATGAACATTAAATAAGACAGAAATTGTCCTGTAACGAATAAAATGCTATTTTGTTTGTTTTGTGGGCAAAAGTACTTAATACAACTCAGATTCATTTTGAAATGTATCCAGTATATGGCGACAAGTTTTTTACAATGCAAACAGTACACTTTTGATGTAAGAAAATGGTAGGTGGGCAGAAATTTGCATAAAATGCAAAGGTGCAATCAGTCGTTCGTCAGTAACTGTGACCGCAGCTGGCATAATAACAATAATGACGTCATCATCCAAAAAATTTCCGCTTATGTTCAGAATTAATTTCCCTACAAAAAGTATATTTTGGATTTCTCCTATTCTAAGAATTGATGAAATAGCACTATTTTGTAACTTATTTATGGAACGACCCTCGTATATTTATTGCAAAAATTGTACAATAAGTACAGACAACAACAAAAAATTTGAGCTAAAGCTCATGAGACATGCGAAAGCCTTTAGCAGTTCCTGTTCGCAAACTGTCAGTCTATCTCCAGCTGTTTTCATGAAAAACTGGCCAACAACGGTAATATAACGACTTTTACGGGGTACCGCTCTTTGATGCCCTCGTGTGCAGGTTTCCTTGAATCTATAAAATCGAGTCTTGGACCGAAGAAATCTACGTTCAATGCTGAAAATTTTATACTCAGCTTCTCCGTGTCTATCTCAATTGGTTTCAGGACAATTTGCTCTTGAAAAGTGTCTCGCAGCCCAAAATCATCAAAAAATCTATAATAACCCCTATTTTAGCATTTAAGGTCCTTCAAGGTCATTGAATTCGGTGGCAATCGAGAGCCAGTGTATGACTTCCTATCAGTGATTAATAGTAACCTAGGCCCTATCTCACACCGTTATTGAGATACAGCGACTTATTGGCCAGAAATCAAAATTTTTCCCACCCCCCTCTTACTTAGTGCTCTCGATCAGGGTGAACCCCTTCAAATTTATGGAAAATCTTTATGGTTCCTGAAACTAGAGGCTTCCATGCAGCCGACAGTGAAGATTTGGTGATTCTAGCTTGCACCGTTTTTGACTGATCCACCCGTGTACCAGACAGACGGATGGACAGACAGAATTGCTACGGCTAAGACACGCTGAAAGCAGTAGCTGCTTTCGTGCGTAAAAATAAAAGTAACACATTTAATAATCAATACAAAACACACAATGAATCCAATATAAAATTCAGCTCAGTACCATCAAACAATCGTAATGACATCAGTCCAAATTTGACACAAACAAAATTAAATATCTAATGCAGCCCTGTCAAGTCTCATGCATCTCGCATGAGTCTCACACATTTTCAGTTTCTCATGCCTCTTCGTCCACCTGTTTTATCTCACGCATTTTATATTTCTGTCTGTTACACATAGTTTGTACGACAGCAACGACAAATTGTTTTCATCAGTCACAACGTCAAAGCTTTAAATGCACAAAAATACCTTGGCGGCCGGGACTCCACCCAGGACCCCGCTTGAATAGCTTAATCACAGCGTTTTCCAGACCTCGGGATTTAAAAACAAACAGGAAAAAAGAAGCAACAAAAAAGAAAAAGAGAGAAGAAGAAAGGAAAAAGAGGGGAAGAGATAAAAAAGGGAGGGATGGGAATCGATGACCAATCTCACGTATTTCAATTTCCGGACCTTCACAGCTATGCTAATGGTATACATCTAATCTAATTATGAACTAAGTTAAAACAATGACCAAACAAGTTTTTATTACTGCAAGTCTTTAAGTCTGTGTTATATTTGTTGTGCTGATCATGTACAGTACTTATTACCTTATTTCTCTTTTCAGTTTATTGCTGTATATTTCTGCTCTAGGTGCATATTGTGGCACCGCTGTGCAATGGATGAGAGGCAGGCACTATAGCTTGTTCAAGTAATGTGATATGATCTGATATAATGACATGACACAGTTTATTAACTGAGTGGATGGAAAATTTCTTACCCAGATTCTCTTGAGCTGAGCAGCTGAGCCCAGAGAAGGTTCTTGCTGTCTTCAGTCTTCTGTGACTCTATCATAGTAATAATTATCTGTCTGTATGTCTGTACGTCTGTCGGTCTGTTAATCTTTTTTACGAATAAACATGTTCATAAATAAACAGACTTAGCCAAATGGCTGCAGTTTCAAAACCACCTTGAGAAAACATACTGCAGTGACAGAGTAGAGGAATGGTCAACTCAGCCTGGCCATCCCTCCGTGGGTTGGTGCAATGAATCCTAATGATAGTTATGACCATTGTCATAAGGAAAAATACTGGTGTGTTCTATGACACAAATTACCAGTAGGCCCTGTAACTGTAAGATTAAGTGATTGCAAGCCGTGTATACTGACTTAATTAGATGAATAATCCCTGTCAAATCAAACAGGCCAAGGAAAAGGATGAGCTCCTTGTTATGGATAGGTATTACTGCAATAAACCCAGAGACATTTCTATTTCTTCTTCTCAGCAAGAATGCTGGCGTGATTTCCGAAAGCAAGCAGGCTATGCAACCATCACAGTGTTCACAAAATGGGGGCTGATGGTCGCAGCATGCTGTCCCTAGTAAGAAAATTGTCATCGCTCAGTTCAGGTTATTCAGTATCAGGTATTTTTATGCCTATGCTGACCAGATGTATGTGCTGTTGCCTGTAGCAGCAACCAGTTGACAACCTGGCCCAGACATGGTGCAGTAGAAGCAACAGAGCTACTCAACTAAGATCTTGTAATATTTGTGACATGTAGCCTGATGACCCAAATTTACTAAATGAGTGTCATTCAACAAATAAGTTACAAAACAGCGTCATTCTGTTAGTTTTCTAAATCAAAAAAATCCGGAATATACTTTTTGCATGGAATTTTATCCTGCACATGCGTAAAATTTTTTCCATGATGACGTCAATACTGTGATGTCACCTGTTCACAGAATTCAGTCTACATGTGTATTATTTTCTCCACTAGTAATCTATCATAACTCGCAAGTGACAAAAAGCATAAGAACGAAAAAAATGAATAAACTTAACAAATTAACGCCATCTCCTTAAATGCTAAAGAACAACGTTTCATTTTTCAACATATCATCCGAGTTCATTCAAACATTTGTCCTATCAGTCAGCAAACTTTTGAATGCCCAATGTAAAGAACAATGCTGACTGCTGTCCATGCCACTGAAGAACAGCTGATTGCATCTCGGTACATGATACAAATTTCTGCCCACCTGCTAGGTGGGCAGAAATTTTCATACACCAAACGTAAACTGTTCACTTCGTAAAGAACTCGTTGCCATATACTACATGCATCTCAGAGTGAATCTGATCTGCATTAATATTTTTGGCCCACAAAAATACAATAACTGCATGCTGTTCGTTACAGGAGGATTTTAGTGGCAATGTCGCTGTATTTAATGTTTATGAATGACGCTACAGTGACGTCATCGAATTCATCATCATAAAACTTACAGCTGCTACACAAAATTAAATTACCTACAAAAACGTATATTTTGGATTTTTAATATTTGAAAAAAATAACAGAATGGCGCTGTTTTGTAACTTATTTATCGAACGACCCTCGTAAATTTCAGAGCCATTAACACTGACCTGCCATAGAAATACTGTAGCAGGATGCACCAGTCAGTATACTCAAGCCTTCAATGCATCGTCCATTAGTCAGGGCTTCATAGCAACCGTAGACTTTAGCCAGAGCTTTCTCTATGAGTGGAACCCACAATTGCTTGCGCTTAGCCTGCAGGCAGTATAAAATACCAACTCACATTACCATACACAAAAATACACGACTTCTTACTCTAGTGCCTCAGATTAAATTTCCTGACTTCAGTGCTCTGTAATTAACTCACTTACTTATTTACTAACTTGTTTATTCTTTACTTATCTACATAAACACATAGCAAAAGGAAATAAATTCAGCCACAAAATGTTTAACAGGCATCATTATCAGAAATGTCTGTGCAACATTGCGCAAGATGACACATAGCCTAAACTTATGTTATGTCTGCATGTCTGTATGTAATTGTAAACATATACATACTTCTTTTCAGTGGCTATCTGTCAACGTGTATTTTTTCTATGTTCTACTTGTAAGGTACTGTATGTGGGGCAAACAATAAATTCATTCGTTCATTATTTTATCATCAAGAAAATGACATGTGACCTGTGAGTAAAGAAGTCGTCCGAACTCATCACACGGGAAGACGTCGTCGACAATTACGGTAGTCCACTGTCCGTCCTTGCACAGTCTCAGCTGATAGGCGCCCTCAGCGCAGAACTCGCGAGTCACGACCACTGACTCTAGCAGCTCTGCACGCTCGGCCACCACCGACAGCGAGCTCAGAAACCTGCGCAACAACAGCATCAGTACGGAATTAATAATAACAACAATTAAATACCAGCACCACTAGCACCATCAATCATCATCATTATCATCGTCGTCGTCAAAATCACACCTCACATGATAGTGTGAGTGTTGTAAGGACCACCTTCAAAGTCTATGGAAAAAGACAAACTTTGACCCTCAGCCAACCAAAAACCCCTAAACCGATTGTCACCAAATTTAAATGGTGTGATTACGTCTTGGGCCCCTACCACCAAAAAAAATTGGGCTCAATCCGCCCAGGGGTTTTTGCTCCCCATATAGGTGAAATATACACCCCTCCTGTTCGAAATTTACTACACTTTTTTTGGTTTTTCAACTCGCCTACAGGCGAGTCCGTTAGACCAATTTTTACACTTAGTACGTCAAATGACGCGGTTCTGTGC
>Ga0209671_1000957_pt1 | contig 22206 bp, 8 predicted proteins | sample WorMetHERISLAND2_2_FD_187401 | JGI IMG/M metagenome (GOLD analysis project Ga0209671, IMG submission 187401) | Marine gutless worms symbiont microbial communities from Max Planck institute for Marine Microbiology, Germany - Olavius geniculatus... | ecosystem: Host-associated > Annelida >... | reverse complement strand
AGTGTCAGCTATGGTGTCAGAAATGTGAACAAAATGTGTTTTTACGCGTTATGTTAATTAAGCAATCATATCGCACTGGATAAAAAAGTGATATTTCGCTGGTTGTATTTTCCCAGGTAGTGCAGAAACAAACGTTGGGTGAGGTAAGAAACTAAATAGTCGTTTGATGTCAAGTTGTGTCGGGAATTTTTGTGCCAAAAATTATCAAAATCTGATAATTGGTTTTCACGCTACAGTCGAAAATGTTGGGGATGTTTTTTGGGACACAGTGTACTATTACTACTAATGCAACAAGTGACCGAAGTAATTCTATAGAAGGCGAAATCGCTTATCGATGTTGCCGCTGGTGAATCATAAGTAGACAAGTGCAATTTTGGCTGGGGTTCAATTGCCGAATGTCCTTTTCCACCAAGGATCAGAAACAAGAAACCTCATTTAACAACGTGTCATGGGACCCCACAAGAGTATCTACCAAATAGCATGCAAATCCATCAAACGGTTTAAACAGGGTGCACGAATACGACAGACGACCGACAGATACATAAACCACTTTACGGAGAAATGTGTAGCTATAGGCGGAATCACTTGCGATAAAGCGATTTCGCTTATTAATAATAATTCGAGTTGTGTAGGATGTGATACGTTTGACAATGCAAAGTCACTGTATAGTCCTGAAACTAGACCATACGGCTAACGGAACATGAAAATGATGGTCATAGTACGTCCGAAAGACGCGAATAGAGCAACGATTAATCGAGCGAATAGCCATATCCAACAGCTATGACCGTCGTCATCGGGCAGACGCTTTTTGCCAGTTAGATAGTACCCGTTAAGCCAAAGCGACTGGAATGACGCTAAAGCCGCAACAAAAAGCCGCAGCAAATCGTCGCTGAGGGCGATACAGAGAGCGGCTACTTGCAGGCTAGTGCTAGTGTATAAGCATAATGGTCGTAGCTGGTCGCAGCATTAGTTTCGTTACAAACAGCGGCGGCTTGTGCAATCGACGTGAACATACAGCTTCATAGGGTGTTTACACGATCCAGCAAACGTCCAGCTAACTTCCAGCAAACTTCCAGCAAATGTATTCAAAATACACGTGAATTGCTGGACGTTTGCTGGACGTCTGCTGGAAGTTTGCTGAGAGTTTGCTGGAAGTTTGTTGGACGTTTGCTGCCATATGTTATAATGGAGCTGGACGTTTGCTGGATCGTGTAAACAGCCCATTACGGTCCGATGAAATCAGCTTGCTCATTCGTCGACCGAACAGGCGACCTAACCTGTCCGCCGTAAGCTTAGCTCCGAGAAAAAATTTAGAATATCACACAACGTGACGATTGTCTCACGTTGCTACCCATCCCCACACAAAATCTATCATATGGCGTGTTAGCCTGCGATAGGCGGCGATTTCGTCTTTGTGGGCATTCTGTAGACTGCAAATCACTCAAAGACTGTGAAAACCTACTCTGACAGTTGCATGCAGGTACTCTTGCATTTGTTTTGCAAAACAAAAGAATCGATACAATTTCTCACGAATCGTTTGTCTTTACAATGCAATATTATTTCTGCGATCCTGCTGTCGAAGAATTCCTGAATTCAAGATTCAAGAATCCCGGATCCATATCCTGAACCGGATCGCAGCCAAAACGCGTGGTTGGTCCTTGGGCCTGTCTCGAACCTCGAAACAATTTTACAAAAATAAATCCGTCCATTAAAATTAAGCCACTTGCCGAAATACACTGCTAAGTGTCAGCGCCTTATTTCCTAATAATATAGAATTTTGAATTATTACCTAGAATCCGTAAAAGACGTTGGATCGCCAACAATTTTTTCTTCGCCCATGTCCACGCAAGAGCCTCCACCCTCACTCTCATAAAGTTTGGTCAAAATCTGATCATACTTTTTTGCGTAATCCAACCGCCACTGTACAATCAGTGTGCCAAGTTGAAGCTATTCAGATACGCACAGTGGCCAGCTACCCGGATGCAGAGCGTACAGACGCATGTAGGCTTGCAACGTTTTCCACTGGGGCGCAGAAATCCTGAAGCAAAGCCGCATGGTGGATAAATTTCCTCAGAAGGACACAGCTAAAAGTGGCTGGTTGCAGACAAGGCTGTCCAGTGCATGCCACACCGGCTGACGGTGATGTGGTCCCGTACCACTAGGAGAACCGTAACATTCTGTACCGATTGTAGCTGTTTTATCTAGATATTAGCTGATCCAGCCAGAACAACGCTGTTGTAGTAATCCAGTCAGCAACGTATGAAACTTGCACTAGCGCGCTGAAAATATCCTTTATCAAACATCAGCGGATTGCAGTCTACCCGTTTAGCCAGCGCCGAATAAGCCATGAAAGTAATACATGCATTCGCATTTCATGCCTAGACAAGTGCTAAGAGTGCCAGGAATTTTTTTTCTTGCAACACAACTAAGCAGATGTCATGCACATATGACTGGTTAAAACACCCGCTCTTGTGATAAATACGTTCGGGCTCAGTCTTAGTCAACCTCAAAAACAGAACTATTTGCGTAGACTATTAGCGACTGCTTTACAAGCCAGTCAGCGTTTTGTACGTATGATCATCGACTAAAACCACTTTACAATATTTTTGCATTTAAACTTTCATAAGCTTATAAGCCGTTGCTGCCAGTTACCGCAACCAATTTCGACTTTCGTGTTTTTCTCTCAACTGTACAAGTACGATAGTTTATCAGATAAAAAAGACAGAAAGTACAAATGGCATGTATAATTTCACTAAAATTTCTCACGCTAATAACGCGTTTATACATGTAGCCTGGTACTGCGACGCAGCTACTTGTATAAATATAGGGGCCTAGTAGCAATTGCCGCTCAAGGGCTGTCATTTTGTGCATTAGTCTTCGGGCAATGTACTGTGGCGGCGAAACACGAGAACGGCGAAAAATCGACGGATGTTGCAGCACTTACTGTGTGGTGGACTTGCACGGCAGCAGGTGTGGCTTCCAGGTTGCTATCGACATGGAATTCTCATCGGCCGCGTAACATCGCCACAACGACTGGATGAGTACAGCCGCCGGACCCTTGCGCCGTGTCAGGTGCTTCTGCCGCTGCTGCTGCTGTACCTTCAGAGCGAAGCCCGAGCCCAGAATTCCCTGCCCGAAAACCAAAACTTGCAACAATAGATTTCTGAACAAAAATCACAGCTACATGGTTTTAAAAATAGCAGCGCAAAATTAATTCATCCAGAGCAGATAGTCAAAAAGTTTCTAATGCGCTGTAGCGTCGAGGTTAGTATAAAACATCCCTATATTTTTCAACTAGCGTTCATATAGTGTCAAAGATAAAAGGGAGATATCTCAAAAATTAGTAGGGAAATGTATTCCAGGCACTAGGTCCGTAAAGTAAAAAAGATAAGCGTCGTACTTGTAAACTGTAAGGTGATACTTGAAATGTAAAATAAAATATACTTGAACTACAATACCAAGATGCATTTTGCAGTTGAACGGCAATAGTAAGCATAAAACTCCCTCCACGGGACATCACTTTTGCAACTGTGGTGACAATACGTTTATACATTTTGTTTTTATGGGCCGATCCAGTTTTACATTTATAACAAAACTGTGTATAGGCTTAAAACGTCATAAAATTGTACAAATTCGGCAAAGTTAGCAACCTAGCAACGAAATATTTAACGCGATTAATTTGTTTCCGACATATGACATCACATATTGACGACTACGGTCAGGAATTGGCGTTTAATCAGCAGCAGCACTTTGTACGATGCGCATTGCGCAACGACGCGGAGTATAGCGGGATGCGGCTCTGTTTCTACTGCATCCGACAAACTGACCGTAGCTGACGGTATATGTGATAGCGTGACAGTTTTTGCAGATGTCTCTGACTGACTCGTAAAACTAATTAACGCTAGGGAGATGCCAAACGTTTGTAACGTCGAGTAAAAACGTGACTTTTTATTAAACGTAGGCCCCTATTCACTAAATCCAACGCCTCAAAGATACAACTTTCTCATGTTTATCACACTTTGCCATCACATCGGGCCTACACGTATTTCGGCAGTTTAAAGAATTTACTGAAAAAAATGACAGCCGATTTGGTATTTAAATTTTGTATTTAAATTTTTTAAAAATCTAAATAGAAATCGACTGTCATTTTTTTCTGTTGCACTTCGATTCTTTTTTTACATATATCTAATTATTGCACATCCTATCCTCTTATTAGGCTGCACATTCATTAAAATTTTATCAAAACAGTTAAAACATGTTTTATAACAACATTTAACGTTTATTAGTATGATTTGCCCGCAGACAGCTGCAGAAACTGCAGATGAATGTTAGGCTTACGTCATCGCTGACGTCATGCTGACGTCATGAACATTTTTTGACAAACTGGTGCAATATAAGCTAAGTTCATAGCTAGAAAAAAACATCGACTTAACGTGTTAATAATCCGAAAATGTAGCAAGTTGCAATGTCGCAAGATTATTTAAAACCGCGTCAGCAGCAGCGTTATGCCCAGCGCGCATAAAAATATAAGTCATATAAGCTCTAAGTATGTACAGCATTACCAATCGACAACTTAGATATTTGGACTTAAATAAAAAGGTTACAAACGATAAAAATGCTGAAACAATTACTCCCAAACCCATTTATTTTCGTACTAATTTTAACGTAAAATGTAAAAGAGAAAAAAGGGCTAATGCAACGGGCGTCAATCAAGACAACATTTTAAAGTTCGCGTCGCTATTTTTTTGAATTGTTCACCTATACATTTTTGGCCATCTTGCATGCTCCGCTGTCGTTTTTTTCAATTGCCTCGTTATTCCCCTATTTTTTGTGTTTTTGTTGTCGCCATCTCTGTATCTTGACGATGCATTGCACCTGCGCGCTGAGTTCAGTTGACCCACACTCAACTTGCATTGGTAGGCCTACTGTTTTCACAATTTTCGGTTGCAGTCGTGCGCCCTACAACATAATACTGACGGTGTAGTCTATGCCATCTAAAAGTGATTTGAGTACGAAATCGCACTGCTGGAGTGGTACTCCTACTCGCTTAGCCACTTCAGCAGTACGGTATTTAGTGCACAAAAGACATTTACGCAGCATCGAGCACAGTTATTAGGATAGTATTCACACTGTATTTTTGACGTGGCTTGTAGTACCCCAGTTGGAAGCCACATCAGCAGCAGAGTTAAGCGGGATTTTCACCCAGCGCAGCGCACGCAAGAAAGTACACAACGAACGCAGCTCACGCAACAGCCAAAACGCAAAGACAGAAGCGGTAGTTACGCCAGCTACGCCAGCATGCGTTACGTCCGTTGAGTTGCGTACATTGCGTGCGTTGCGTCAGGTGGAAACTCCACTTTATGCGAAGAAAGCGCTCGTGAAGATTTCATCAGACGCATCGTGATTATGAAGCAGCAGCAGCAGCAGTAGCAGCCTCGCCCAGGAGGATACGTCAGAGTTGATAAATATCACAGCATAACGGCACGCATTCGTGTCAATCACATATAGACGAGGCGTCGGTCGCTGCATGCGGCAAATGCACCGAGACGTTTAGCGTCAGGCTAGTCGCCTGTTGAACTGACAACGTAACCCGATCGCACTGGCGATCGATCGATCCATCATATTCGGCAACAGTGACGGGCAGTATGAAACCAATCCATTAAGGCAAAGTTTACTCTTTCAATCGGTCAATCAATCCGTAAAGCGCCTCGTGAACAAAGTTTTCAGAGGCGCCAGTTAGCCTATATACGAGTAGGCCTACCGGCCTAGAGGCACGATCATAAAGCCATGTCTTAAAAAGTGTTCGATACACTGTGTATTAATAATGATACTGTCTGTCAGTTCAGACGGAAGGTCGTTCCACTTTCACACGGTTGATACCGATGATCGAAAGCTGCGGTGACCTAAGCGTGTGGCCTACGTGAGCACGAGACGACCACTTCACCCTGATTTAGCCATATGCGATTTCATGTTCATTTTTCTTCAAAAACCACAACATGCGGGTTAAAACTAGAATACAGTGCATATCAGCCAGTATCTTCGCTAACTGCTCTACGTGGCACCAAATGCGATCCAAAATTAACAGCTTTGATAGTCAGGCAAACACGTGTTTCAAAGTTGCGTTTGTAATGTAGATCAAAATGTTAATAACGACACAATAGCAATAAAGTTTTCTGCAGTACTCGACGGCAGCGCTTAACAATAAAAAATTGGCCTAAATGGCGTAAAAAGAATCTAAAGCAATGTAGCAGCGCGCCTGACGGGAACGTGCGCGAGGATTAGACGCTTAATCGTTGTCTATGTCTGTGACAGCGTCAGCACTGCAGCACATTCAGCCGATCCGCCAGAGAGTGTTCGCCGTGCATGTTACGTGAGAAAACGTCAGCAACGGCTCACAGATATATAATGCCTATCTACGGCATCGTTCACAGCCGTACCGAACGCAATCGCCGTCTGTGGTCACCGAAAACTGTCGCAGTTTTTATCGCTCAAACAACTCTCACAGCTCTCGTTACATCTTAGCATATGGAGTGTCTTTGCAAACACTGCATACAAAATGCTGTCGGTTGTGGAGTAGTGCTGCAGACTTAATGGTTCGAGACCGTGACAGACTCATATTGCCGACATACGTTATTCGTCAGCTCTGTAGGTAAAACTGCCGCAGGAAATGTTGCGTTGATGCTTTGTTTCGACTGAACTGCTCGCCGTGCACTGTCTGCACTACGCTATTATGCTTCCACATCTTATTAGTACGCCGCCGACCGTCATAATGGGGCCACATTATACGCGTCTTGGCCGACGCTTTGTCCCGTGCATGGCACCTGCGTTTGAATTTCTGTTACCCAGATTTGGCCCATTTTCCAGTCTTGCATTTTATGTGCTCGTTATCAGGAACGTTCGTATCGTTATACGCACGAAACAAAAAATATTGTGATCCGATGGCCGACGCGATATTGGTGCAATCCTCTCCATATAGTTTATTGATATAGCACCGGTCATTCGTTGGCCAGTTACTGTGTATCTCTGAACCAACTTCACATTTGTTTAGCCAGTCCCATTCTCGTTTGCGTCATTTTTAACATGCCGTTTTATCGTTAAGTTTATGATTTTACCATTGTCATCTTTTCGCCTTTTTACTCCAAGCTCAAAGTTTACGTGCACTGCACATGATGTTCTTTATACAATTTTAGCAAGTACCGAAGTAAATTTACAGAATATTGACCTTGCATTAGTTAGAGAGATAGCACCACCAAGGGCTTGTTTTACGCTCCAATGTCTTACTTTTCTCAACGCGAGATCTCCGAGCTCCTTCAGCCGATCGCCGTGAAACTTTGACACATGATCGAAAGTTATTTAATTTTGAGATAAGAAGTTACGAATCTCAAAATGTGACGGGCCTCTTCCAAAAAAAATTAGGGCCAAAAACGTCTAAAATGTGGCGCAATTTCGGACAACTGACTTCGATTGCGAATATTTCCGTAAGGAAAAAATATCCACAATCTGAAAACGGCGTTATCGGCTACAATCTTTACTACATTCGATATAAAATTTGGTACTAACAAATAAGTTTTAGACGCGCATTTTGATCCACTTTTAATTAACACTGTGCGTGAGCTGCGCAGGCGAATGCGACCGTTTTCGTGCCATGGTACGTTACGTTAGGAGCAGAATTTCAACCCCCAAGTCATCTCCCAAGTTGGACTAAGGTGCAGGGCGGCCTTCACGCTGAGCTCTGCGTCAAATTTCTAGTTTTTAAAATATGCTTGTACTTTATTTTGACGTCAATTGTCCTTTTGCTATTACGCTGGAGACCTGTCAGCCTCGTGTCGCACAGGCTATGAAGTGTCTGCAGTTACTGAGTTCAGCTATTTCAACAACGACCAATGACCATGCTAATATTACACAGTGAAAAAAATCCCCCATCAGCTATGCTTTTAGTTTCCACAGACATAAAACAGCAGACGACATTCGCGTGTGTATACACAGTTACACACATCGTTAATCCCAGTCTTAAGTACTTAATTCCACCGTATACATTCTAATTTAAACGGTGGGAACCGTAACAGCGTCTTTTTATTAGACCACATATCAATAGATCTCCACTTGCGTCTCGCAGTCGCCATTCAGTGATAACAAAAACATCTGAGCTAATGCTCACGAAACGCGCGAAAGCCTATGGCAGTTCCTGTTCGCAAACTGTCAGTTTATCACCAGCCATTTCGTCGCAGTTCATTCTTGAAGTGTGCGCTGCAGCCGAAGATCGCAAAAATCAATAGAAACCTCTTATACTGGAAGTTCAAAGTCTTTCAAAGTCATCAATGTTTATACGACTAAAAAGCTCATCACTAGTGCTTGTTGTGATAGACAGCAAGCCAATAGTGATCGACAACCGTTTTCACGAAAGACTGGAAAACAGCGGTAAAATAACGACTTTTACGGGGTACCGATCTTTGATGCTTGAACCTAGAAAATCGAGACTTGGACCGTCGTAATCTGCGTTTAATGCTGAAAATTTCATATGCAGTTTGTCTTGGTCTATCTGTAGTAATTTTGGCGCAATTCGCTTTTAAAATGTTCCGCAGCCCCAAATCGCCAAAAAATCCATAAAAACCCTATTTTGGCGTTCAAAGTCATCCAGAGTCATTGAATTCGTTGGCAATCGAGAGCCAGTGTACGACTTCCTATTAGTAATTAATAGTAACCTAGGCCCTATCTCGCACCGTTACTGAGATACAGCGACTTATTGGCTAAAAATCGCAATTTTTTACCCCCTTTCATTTAACGCCCTCGTTCGGGGTGACCCCCTTCGAATTTATGGAAAAGCTTTACGGTTCCTGAAACTATAGTCTTCCAGGCAGCCGACTGTAAAGATTTGGCTTGCACCGTTTGTGACTGATCCACCCGTGTAACGGACAGACAGACAGACAGACGGACAGAATTGCGATGGCTAAGACGCGCTAAAGCGGTAGCTGCTTTTGCACGTAAAAACTATAAAAACTATCGCAGTTTCTCGGCTCAACCCTAGACTTAACTGTTGGGGTGATGTGCATAGCCTAGTTGTACCGTATATCTGTTTTTCACTGCTTGAAAAATTAATAAAACCAGGCGTAAAATATTAGAAGCAGAAACGTTGCCCAAAGATTCTAGCTTCTGGCAATATAGGCCTAAGACAACTAAATTTTGTGTTGGTGATTTAAATAAATGCCACATTGTGTAAGCAAAACGTTTATTCTATTCCGTGACAAGCCCATCGACAGCCACAGCGAGGCCCGAGGAAACATTCTCGCGGGGCCCTTCTGGAAAATAATTTTTGAATTTTTCTCTTTTTTTGAAATGGCGCATTCTGGTGTACTTTATATTTTTGAGCGACGGCGTGGCCCCGAAACGTCGCGGGGCCTGGGGTAACTTAACTTCCCTACCTCACCCTCTCGACGAGCTTGTTTCGTGAAGGTTCATGGTTGTTGTTTCAAAATTTTTTAAGTAAACACTGTTTGTGGACACACTGCAAAATAACTTAAAATAATTTTACTTTTGTTTCACGTCCATCAAACAGAAATAATCATATCCGACGTAGCGATTTAAAATATTGAAAGTGCTATATAAATATAAAAACTCGCTATTTTATAAACTGCATTTCTGCAAAACACACTATAAAAATTGACCCGTAACCCGTTGACCTACTGTCAACTATGCGGCCTCGTGGGAAAACGCCGTAAAAACTTATGCCAGCATGCCAACCTTGTCGCTGTCTGCTATTATCGATTCACCACTGTGAATGACGTACGGAAGACCGACTGCGTAATCGTAAGAAAGTCAAAGCAATCGTAAACCGCCACAGTCGACAGGCACACGAGATGAAATAAATGGTTTGTGATACGCAGCTGCTATCAGGCTTATCAAAAACGTTCTCGCCATGCAGTACCTGTCAGAGTTTTCTCGTTGTCATAACAATAACGACTTGACATCACATCTAGCCGTCACTCGGGAATCAGACACGCAAACTATCGGATCAGTTTTGTGTTCCCTTTATGCCGATAAAATGTGTGTTGGGATAGACTAGTCGACCGTATATGAGACGTGGTGCTTATATATACAGTATAGCTAAATAAACGATTGTGGGACACTTCATGCAGTGGTAGCAAGACAAGTGGCAAACAGGAAAGTGCATCTTTTTGGTTACTATTGTACATAAAAGTTGCGTAGAAATGTGTTATATAGTCTGCTTTGTAAGTCAAGTAAGCTACAACTTCGTGTCAGCGCCGCAGTTTTGGAGCATTAAATCGTAGAGTTCTGCACAAATGCTGCAAGTGGCAAGCATTTAATCACTTGCACGTCGAATGTAGCTCGCTAACCTCTCCGCCTCCATCGTCCACTATAGGAAATGTCTTTCTGTACATCGAAGTGTAGACCAGCCACATCAGCGAGTGGCATGTCGCTCGTGTCGATGTCATTGTAGACACAGGGCACGGCTTGGCCAGTGGCCAGTGAACGCTGTCTCAGCGAAGTGCTACGACTGCTAGACACAATTTGCTGTCCCCGACCGACAATGCACACGGTGATGACACCGCGGAATTGCGCAGTGTCTCCCCGGACACAGCTGTCGCTGCGCGTTATTTTAAGAAATAGGCCTAGACAGCAGACGAATATTCCCGTTTGACGTCAGTGTAGCCAGTAAACTTGCGCATTCCGAATTTGCTAGTCTATAAATTTGGCATGTCATGTAGTTGAATTTTTTTTTTTAAATTAACAATGAAATGACTAGAATCAGATAAAACTGTGGCAAATATCACTTCGAATAACAAGAAAGCCCAGCTAACGAAAAAAGGAACGCGCGACAGCGGTGCATGTTTGAAAATCCACTGCGAACACAATCAAAGCTCAAGGATCCCAGCAGTTGACATTCAACACGATGATTATGAAGACTAGTATCTATAGCGTTTCATCTGCACTCGCCAGAGGGAGAAACTGGTCTCGCGCAGCCGATAGCGGTAAAATAACGACTTTTTAGGGGGTACCCATCTTTGATGCCCTCGTGCGTAAGCCACTTTAGGGAACCTAAACCTACGAAGTCGAGACTTAAACCGTTTAAAACTACGTTTAATGTCGACAATTTAATACGCAGATTGTACTGGTCTATCGGTAGTGATTGTGGCACAATTCGCTCTTAAAATGTGTGTCGCAGACCGAAACGCCAAAAAATCCACAAAACCCCTATTTTGGCATTCAAGGTCATTCAAGGTCATTTATTTCGGTGCCAATCGAAAGCCAGTGTACAACTTCATATTAGTGACTAATAGTAACCTAGGCCCTATTTCGCACAGTTTCTGAGACATGGCGCATTATTGGCTAAAAATCGCAAATTTTTCTCACCCCCTTTCATTTAACGCCCCTGATCGGGGTGACACCCTTGAATTTATGGAAAAGCTTTACGGAGCCTGAAACTAGAGTCTTCCAGGCAGCCGATGGTGAAGATTTGGTGTTCCTAGCTTGCACCGTTTTTGACTGATCCACCCGCGTGACAGACAGACGGACAGACGGACGAACAGACAGACAGACAGAATTGCAATGGCTAAGACGCGCTATAGCAGTTTCTGTTGTCGCTCGCAAAAACCAACATCAGTAAAATATGTGCTTTTTAATGCAGATTGTGTGCGATACGTTTGAGTTTTATTTGCGCCCGTATAGCAGCGAATGAAAAAAAAGAAAATATCTTACGGCGGGCAGGGCGAAGAACGAAATGCCGAGAATAGCGCAGAATGCGGCGATGAGTTTTCCCGGCCAAGTCGACGGTACAGCGTCACCGTAGCCAACCGTACAGAGTGTTATCTGCAACAGGCAGGCAGTCACTACAGGCATATATACGATCAGGTCTAGATTGGCATCTGATCTCATTAGAACAGTACTCGATCGCAACTGCACTGCGCATCTATCGACGCTCGTGGCGAATAACGCCCTTCTTGCGATCTCGAATAAAATAGCTTTTAACTATTACAATATTACTATTTTTATTGTTATTGTGTCGTTGTTTCTCGGCTGAGGGCTAAAGAAACGAAGATCAGTGCTACCTTATGGCTCGGGAAGGACTTTACGTTGTTGTTGTTAACCACTTAGTGCTTTGACGCCGTTATGGCTGTGCGGACAGCCGCGCCCCCGCCAAATGGCTGACAAATTATCTGGTAATAATCGTGATTTGGAGAAAAAAACTGATCATTGACCTAGGCATTCCATGCTTGCATATCACGCGTGCTATTAGCTGTATTAGCTGCGCATGAAGAAGTCGATACGAGTCACTCAGCTGCTTTACCTGATTCGATCCAGAATGTCAAATGTTTTTCTATCGATATCTGTGACGCGACTAGGTGGACAGTTGTACGCTCTTGTATCACAATTTTGTACATAAAGTGAAATTTTTGTTAGCATGACAGCAAGGATCAGTCGGGACAAGTTTAAATGCATGCCACTAATAAATTGGCCGACTCAGAAAACCTTCATTCAATTTGACATAAGAATTTGGTACACATGTTCCATATGAGGAAGTTATGACCAAAATAATCAATTTTTACGCGCGACAGCAGGTACTGCTGTAGCGCGTCTTAGCCATCGCAATTCTGTCTCTCTGTCTGTCTGTCTGTCCGACTGTCTGTCACACCGGTGGATCAGTCAAAAACGGCGCAAGTTAAGATCACCAAATTTTTACCGTCGGCTGCCTGGAACACTCTATAGTTTCAGGATCAGTAGAGCTTTTCCATATATTCGAAAGAAGTCACCCCGAACAAGGGCGCTAAATGAGAGAGGGGTAGGAAAAAATTGCGCTTTTCAGCCAATATTAGAATTCATGCATTGGACTTGGCGCGGAATACTGAAATTCATGCACTGGATATGGCGCTAGGCGTGATCCGCCGCCGAGTCTAAATGAAACATCGTTGTGAGCTCAGCTTAGATTTCGTTCGCACCGGGCCTTCACGCATGCATCGCTGTCGCGCGTTCCCCTTTGCGTTAGCTGGGCTTTTCTTGTTTACCACGGCAACAAGCGCAAGTCAGGGGCAAAACGGAACAAAAATTCGGAAGTATCTTTTATAGAAGTCGAGTTATAGACCACACGGTGGTGGTTTGGCCTGAATGCTGTTCTCTCTGACTGTTTGTCAGCTCAGGCTGCTTATATCCAATTTTGTATTTAACTACGAACAGCTGTCAGTAGGTTAATAATTAGTCGTCTAATTAGGTATCTGCAAATTAATTATTTGCGCTACAGTAACTTGGTTGATACAAAGCTAAAACTTCTGTAACTACATTATAAATATTCATAATACATACCACGCCCCACCAAAGCGCATCCGCGTAAGTGCCGAACTTCTTCGGATTTTGTTCTTTTTCGGCGAGAAACATGAGAAACGACGAAAAAATGAGACCAAGAAAGCCGATGTACAAAGTCGTGAAGAGTTCCTGCGGAAAAAACACCGTCAAACCACACACTCACAGTTCAGAATTCCAGTTAGCCTATTTGAGTTCGCCCGACGTGCGTATTTAATCTTGCGTAGGGTCGTCTGGCCGGTTTTGTGTTAACTTATTTGTTCGTTCCAAAATGGAGAGGTCTGGAACCGTACTTCTTCTTATGGCGTACTCTTCCAGAGCGTAGCTGTGTCCACGATGTGGTGCCAGTCCGCCCGCCCAGAAGCTTTTCTCCACGCAGAAGAAAGACCAATGTTCAGAGGTCTCAGGTCTGCCTCCACCGAACGTAACCAGGTGTTGTAACTGGGTCTCCCTGCGGGCCTTCTCCAATCCGGAGGAGGCTTGCGTATCGCGGCAGCAATGGCACGAACCTGGAACCGTACGACTAAGAAATATTATTTTACGACCATGTTATTTTGTGTAGATGACATTAAAGTCTTAAATTACACCACTCCGCCGCAAACGGGTAAAAAAAAATTTTCCGTGCAAATATATTGAAGCATTTGCCCTTAGGTTTATACGGTGGATGTCTCTACGTGGGTTGAGGAGACCGAGAGAACTGCAGATGTGAGAAATAAACACGGAGCGGACCTGTCGATGTGCCCAGACGACGGAACCGAGAAGCTTCCATGATCCACCGCGCCGATCGACACGCACCATGCGCAGGATCTGGAAGAAACGAAGACCACGCAGCGCCGACGTGGCGAAGACTTGGCCGCTGGAGCCCAGACACAAAATGACAATGCCGGCCGCTATCACAATGATATCTGCGACAGCACACAGTCAGCCAGTTAGTCGCCGTCTACTTCTCAACCGGACCGGCAACAATACTATTGTAACTCCTCAAACATACATTCCGGCGTATAAAAAGAAGGACGACAATCATAATTTCACGATCTATCGGTATATCTCTGGACAATGTAGCGCAGAAAACGATCCACAGAATACACTTGACTATCGTAAAATGGCATTTTTAGTTCCAACTAAAACATCAGCGAACGAATTTTAAAAAGTTAGTAAAATGTGGCGATAACGTGTACGACAATAAGTGTTAGTGATATAATAATTGTAATCAACGAAAGTTGTCATTGGGCAGAATGACAGCAAATAAATGACACGTCATATTTGCAAACAGCACAGAGTGTAGCGTCGCGATCGTATTAAAAGCGAATTGCGTTTGAATGCAATAGGCCTATTCTAAATAAACGTCTGGAACTCACTGTGAGCGGTCGCAATGATCTTTTTCCGTGCTTAAAAATGTAAATGATAGAAGTGCCAGTTCAAAGTCAACAGACGGAAGTGCGAGCTGTCACGCAGAAAAAGCGGTTCATAGTTGGTGACTGTCTTTGGCTGTAATCGTGTCTATTCAACTGCCTCGAACTTGCACATATAGTTCGGTCTATGAAGGTAAAAAAATAAGGAAGTAAGTAAGCTGCATCCAATTGATAAGTCACAATCGCATAATTATAACATCAAAAAACAACTGACGCCAAGGCCTACTAGGTCTACACCCCTATAAGGTATAACAAATGCGTGATATCCTTCACAGGAGTTTGCAGAGGATACGGACAGAAACAGAAACAATATCTACACTAACACGAAAGCTACTTATAATTGAAAAGTGTGATAAACTTACCGACGACGCAGAGTGGCCGGCGGACAAATTGGACGCGTCCTGAAAGGCTCTGATAACGTGACCGGCAGCCGGCGGACCACACACGAGCAATGAACTCCGCCATGAACCAAACCACCATCAGCAGCTCCTGCACGTCAGCATAACACACCACCACCTGCTGCTATATAGGTCTTACGGCTGCAACGGGACACTTTCACTGCACGGACACAGCACTGGGACCGTCAGTCAGTGCTCTGTCCCTGCTCTTAGATCCTTCACTGAATAGGTGAAACGTCGTGAATGTTGTGAATGCACTCGCTGAGAAAAGGTGAAAACATCTATATGCAAATGTACCACTCAGCACGCGCCGTAGGCCTAATCAAATTACAGATACGCTAGTACTAAAACAAACTGACAGGACGCGCCGCAACTAACACGGTCTATGCATAATTTATCTGTGACTCGTGCATATAGTATGCCCTGAAAAAATACATATCTATGTTTATTGACTGATGCCAGGATTTTAATCCGGGTTCATTTTATTTTATTATTGTAATTAGTTGATATCTGACAACTATTCTACTGTATGACATGATATGATGACTACAGTGACTAACTGACTACTTAGCAATCAATCAATCAATCATTTATTTGACTCAGGCACAAGGCCCATAGAAAACAGACAAGGCAGCAAAGACAGACAGAAAACATAAAAAAACAAACTAAACTAAAGTAAACTAAACTAAGAAACTGTACAATATAAGAACACAATTAAAAACACACCTGTAGTTGACAAATATGTGACACCAGCAAGTTCGGGCAATTAATCCAAGTACGCCGGAAAATAAAACGACTGTTATGTAGCAGAGTATTAAAACTTGGTAATCCAAGTTCCAGTAAAATCTGAGATACACTGTCACTTCTCTTAAAATCAAAAAAAAACATCTTAATACATTTATGATAGCACAGCTTAAGTTTAGACAAGCACTTATTTTCTTCGTCTCTTTTTATCATCATGATCAACAACAACAACAACAACAAAAACATTATTATTACTAGTTGTTATTATTACGTATTGGTATTATTACTCGCTGACGAGTTCCCCTCAAAATTTAATTAACGCACAAATAGATATACACTTACCGTATAGTACAGAATTATTCCGGCTACTTCTTCATACTGCTGTATAGTCGAGAACACACTGAGCAAGAGACACAAAAACACCATCAGAAAGCTGCACATCACACAAACACGGAGCGGTAAATATCAAAACTTGTTCCACTTGTCGACAAATTCTTTTTTTGTGGAAAAATTAAATATAACTGCAGTATTACGTCATATAGTCTTCATCAAACCGCTCAAATGTAACCTAACAGTACTTACAAGGTACTGTTGCGAAGCGTTTGGAATGTGGTGCTAATATCGTTAATTATCTCTCTATTGAAAAGTGTAATGCTAAATGAATGTGCCAGTAAATGTACGGATAAAAGTTCGTCGGTGTAGATGAAGCCTGTTAGCAGTACACACACGGCAATGGTAGAGATAACGAGCGCAGGTAGACATAATTATCAGCGTAGCTATGGCAAATGCACACCGAGCGCAAACTGGTACCGGTAGGCCTCTGCTTTATTATCTTCATTTGTCAGCAGGTCAGACGAACGTGGCAAGTCGTCGAATTATGAATGTCGCAGCGGAGCAGGAAATTGCAATTTTGCGACAGATACTGCACATTCCGGTAGAATTCCGACTGAAAGTCGCAACTTTCCAACACAAAATATTATGGGTGCTCAAAATTTCAATCCTGCTCCTAAATTACGGTACGCCAAAATGGAGATTTCTAACCTCAAATTGTGCATTTTTGGACCAAATTTTTCCGACAACAAGATTTTTCCGACAATTTTCCAACATCCAAAAATGTACGGGGGACAATTACTCTCTGCCTTTTGCGACGACGCCACTAAATAGCAATTATGTGACTATCCACATCCAGCGATGACGTTACTCTGTCACCTTGTCCATTTTCCACAGCTGCTGCGGCCTGCTGCTTAATGTTGCAGCGTCCTTGCTGCTGCTGCTGAAGCTCGATAGTCCGCCTCATTCCCCTTAGCGCCACGAAAAGAATTCAATGGATATTAAAATCACGCCCAATGCGGAGCACTTTGACTCAACTGGCTAATCAGTATACGTAATGCCATACAACCAACTGTGTCCGCAATACAGTAACCAACGTCTTGAATCTTGATAATGTCGACGACCTAGACGTATCACTCGACCAATCTTTCTCTCATATAGGAAGATTGAACGACACATTATTCATGAAAGTGCATAACTACAAACTATGCGCACGCAAGCGCAGAGTTGTGTTGTGTTTGGTTACTGCTAATTACTTCGCAGCATTGCATTTTGTTGGTAAACGTGGCACGCTTTAAAACCAGTCCTTCATTAGTGTCCACGTTGTTCAGACCAGCTCGCTGAAGTCAACACTATGACATCGTTTCGCTGCACGGTGTTATTTGGCGGCACAGCCTGTTGTTCTACTCGGTTATTCGTTTGAAAATAGTTGACAAATTGCAACTAATTACAATAATAAAATAAACTGAGATCAAATAAAGTTTTTAAAAATGCTAACAGTGTGAACATAGACAAAGCAGAAGAGCAGCAGAAAAACTATAGTAGCTGTTTTAAAACAATAGGATCTATAAAGACTATTTCGGGTCAGTTGTTTTCTGTGAAAGCAGTAGCTGATGCCGTAGATTGCGAAGGTGATAGTCGTTAGTGGTGGTTGAAATGATTAACGATAGTATTAAATGCCTTCCTAGTACCGTCACTATTTCGGCATCATTATATTTCTAAAAATAAACCTGGCCGAGTAGATTGGTTAGCAGCTGCGAAGTGATCGGATGTTGCTAAGACGTACGCAGGCGCCGTACAGCAATCAAAATCCACGCAATTCGCAGACAATAGGCCTACTGCAGCAATTTTTCAATGCGTAGGCCACTGACATTTTCTTTTTAATTCAGGACTTAATCCCCTTCACACTGAAGCATAAACATTTTTGTATCATACATTTGGAAGAGGGGAGAAATATTGCATATTAAGTAAAATCGTTTCTACAGACATACCGGGAGACGACGGCTGCGTCGTTGTAACACGATTTACCTTGAACGTGAACCCATTTGCTTAGTTGAAATATGGCCTCAAGATAAACGTGATTACGTTCATAGACCGCTAATTTGTGGATTTAAATAAATTTTTACAGGGCGTCAGCATACTACAGTATATGCAGAGCTCTGTATTAGCTATCGTCGGAATGTCTGTCTACCTGCCTGCCTCTCACCGCGTCCAAACGACGCAAACTAAAACATGCTACAAGCCGTCAGGAAATCGATGTAATATTGATCAAATGATACAATCATGAGAGCTTGCTTTGCTTCGATCTACAGTGTATGCCTAATAGACATGGGTCAATACGGTCATTCATAGTCACTATCGCCACTGCCCACTCATTACCCTGTAGTTAGGCCGCCTGGAACGATAGTTCGGAAGACCTTATGTTTTACTGCAGTTTATTTTTTCATCGCGAGATCTCCGAGGTCCGTGGGCCGATCTCCGCGAAATTTTGCCACATCGTCGGAAGCATGTTCAATTTACAAATGCCGGTCCAAAAATTTGTGGGCCTGCTCCCCAAAAATGGGGGGGGCAAACACACGCTAAATTTGGCCCGATTTCGGATCCCTTCCCACTTTGAGCTCGAATATCTCCGGAATGGACAGAGATAATTAAAAAAGGAAAACTAAATTATTGCCAGCGTTTCCTCCCACGTTAGACGGAAAAAGTCCGGTGAACTTTGATCTACTTTCCACAGCGTTCTCGCGGCTAATGTTTACCCATGAAATCGACTTTTTCGGAAGACCGTATTTCGGCCCCTAGAGAATGCTGCGCCCCGAAATTTTTACACGCGCCACAGAATGGCCAAGTCTTGCTAGCTCATACCCCACAGGAGATGGGGTTTCCTTAACAATTTTTAATGGGGGTCAAAATTGGCTTAAAATGTAGCGTATAAGCCACTAGAACTTTGGCGCTAAGGTGAGCAGCCCCACGAAACTTTACCACATAACAGGCCATAAGAGTAACATTATCACTTATATGCAACATTTGGGGGGCACCGCCCCCTTATAATTTGGGAAGGCAAAAACGTCTAAAATTTGGCGCGATTTAGGACAACTTTCGAATTTGACCGCAAATAACTCAAGAATCGGTTAAGATATCGACAAAGGGACACAAACTTCATCGAGAGCAATCCCTGCTGCGTTGGAGAAAAATTTTTTGGTGAACTACTGTTTTACTAACAAAAAAGTTATAGACGGAGATGTTGACCTACCCAAGTTCAAAATTCGGCGCGATTTCGGGCAACATTAAACTTTGACCGCGAATATATCTGGAGCGGATCGACATACTGAAAATCGATAACAAACTTGACCGATTGCCATGCCTCCCGCGTTGAATCAAAAAATTTGGTAAACTTTGGTCCACTAACACACAAGTTGCAGGCGCGGATGTTGACACACCCTAAGTCGACAATGCGCGTTCTGCGTATGCTACTGCATTTGACCTCGGGCCACGTGACTTTGCTACCAGGTAAATTTCACCCCCACCTGAATTAACCCCTCATCGGACTTACTGCGCCGGGCGGCCTCACGTTGGGCTCTGCCCCATATTTCTAGTTTAATACAGTTTTTGAAGCAGTCACCTGGATCTAGGGATAGTAGGCATATACAAGTAATTTGAGCAAAACTCACGTGACGCGCGATAGCAGCGGTCCTGTCACTTTGGCAATCAGTGTAGGCCTACAGCAATAAGATATTAATGCATCTTGAAAGAGTACTTAAATTTAAGGCCTCCATGCGAAAGATTCTTTGAATTTTAGAAATCGAAACTTAGATTCTCAAAAATGTACGTTCTATGCTAAAAATGACATACGTAGGTTGTCCAGGTCCATCTCCAGCCATTTCGGCGCAATGTATTACTAAAATGTGTCTCGCAGCCGAAAATAGCAAAAAAATCACTAAAAACCCCTAGTCTGGGGGTTCAAGGTCATTCAAGATCATCGACGTTGACACCAATAAAAAGCTTGTCATCAGTGCTTGTTACGATAAGCAGCATGTCTGTACCTATCTGCAACCGTTTTCATGCTACACGAGATAACTGCGGTGAAATAACCACTTTTTAGGGCGGAGGGGTAGCCGTCTTTCACGCCCGCCTGCGCCGGCCTCCTTGAACCTAGAGGTCGGGACTTAAACTGCTAAAATCTACGTTTAATGCTGAAAATTTCATACGCAGGTTGTCTTGGTCTATCTCCAGCCATTTCGTCGCAATTCAATGTTGAAATGTGTGCTGCATCCAAAATTGCACACAATTCACTAAAAACCCTTTTTGGGAAGATTCAAAGTCGTTCAAGGTCATCGATGTTGATAAATTTAAAAAGTCTGTCACCAGTGCTTGTTGCGATAAGCAACATGTGTGTATTTTTATCTGCAACCGTTTTCACACTAGAAAGGCCAATAGTCAAAATAACATCTTTTTAGAGGGGGCACCCCTCTTTGACGCCCTTGTTCGAAAGGAACCTCCGCACCCAGGGCACGAAATTTTGTCACGAAAAACTACAGACTTTATGGTAAAGCTTATGGTAAAGATTTTGTGACTTTAGCTTGCGCCGTTTTGATACAGTGCCAGGGTGTGACGGACGGACGGACGGACGTACGGACGAACGGACGCCTAGACGATGGCTAAGACGCGCGAAGCATTCTGCTATCGCGCGTAAAAATAAAAACCAAATGTCAGGGTTTAAATTTGTGGATTTCTTATTACAGAAATAAACATATCGAAAAACTAGTCAGTAGGCCTAAAGCAAATGATGAACAACTCAATAGTACGTAGTAGTAATAAACTCAACAACATTCAGGATTTTAATCCTTTCACTTTCATGTTTGTGATGCCGCCGTCGATTAAAGGCAAATTCGCCTAAACAGGCAGCTATAACTGTCTTCATTCGCAGTCGTCATCTATTACCATTTAGCATGAGAAGTGATACTTATTTTACCGTCAGACAGACGGTAAAAAGCTGAGTCGACCTGAATGGCTGATTACATTGCCCAGATGGTTTACCTGCCGCCACGCCATGCGAGCGCAGAGCAAGCTCGTTGATTCATACCAGCGCGTTACGACTAAGCACAACCGCCAACCAATGCACGCGTATGCTTGTTTACATGTTACCAAAGTTTGACCACATGCTAACTGCTCTGAACAGATAGATCACAGATTCTGTAAGTGAATCGATAGCATTGCTACCGACGGTCGTGTACTGCAGGCAAATCGGCAGGCACAGGTAGGCTAAGTAAATTAATTAGCGCGACAGCAGTTTGCTAGCTGTAGCCGTTGAACCAGCAAATGAACATCTGCGACCAGCCGACCGCATTCTTAGCTAACCTTCACACACCGACTTCGCGCAGTTTAATTAACACACAATAATAGCACAAAAACACAGAACATGTGAAAGTTAAGCCAACATTTAGGCGACGTTTATCTTATGCAGTAGTAGGCTTACCGGCACGCCATATTGTAAAACACTCCACACGTCAGCTGCTTCAACAGCATTGTCAGTTAGTCTCACTCACTCTGTCCAAAATATATCCGGTCACTAATAATAATAAGCAACAAAAATAGCACACCAGAAAGTGACTTTGTCGAGACCGAAATCTCCTACAGTCGTATTACAATTGCCAAAAATTGGGCAAATCTTGCATTATATTTGTTGGTATCTTGAACACATGTTGAAGAATATGATGAGGTCACGTGTGAAATAACAAAATGCACAAAATGTTTCATTTCACACGCAGAACCTAATCACGTTCTTTTGGCACGGCGCGTGTCCCCACGTTATTATTTGCAGCTATTAAACTTATAGAACCCCCAAATTTGATTCGAGTTCGAATTTGACTTAGATCTCAGTTCAGCCAGGCTCATAGGCGGATCCAGGAGTTGAGGTTGGGGAGCCAATGTCGAGCGCCGAAGGCGAGAGCCGAGTCGAGGCGCCGAAAACGCCAAGGGGGTGGGGCATGGGGAGAGGGTGTCCCCCTCCCCAC
>Ga0209671_1000956_pt1 | contig 22213 bp, 6 predicted proteins | sample WorMetHERISLAND2_2_FD_187401 | JGI IMG/M metagenome (GOLD analysis project Ga0209671, IMG submission 187401) | Marine gutless worms symbiont microbial communities from Max Planck institute for Marine Microbiology, Germany - Olavius geniculatus... | ecosystem: Host-associated > Annelida >... | reverse complement strand
TCTGCAGCCAATGTTCGTGTCTTTGAGAGTTGTATAAACAGGGCTTTGTACAAGATTTTTGGTGCATGTGATCGCAGCAGTCTGGATTACTTAAGAATTTGTGTGAAGCTTGATGGGATAAAACAACTGACTGAGAGAAGACATTGTGCATTTATTGAACGGTTATTGGGTGATTGTCGATTTTCTAATCTGCTTTTAATGCATGTTCAGAACTTTATTTTTTAGCATAGGACTATGTGTAGGCCTAGGTGTGTGTGTGTGTCTGTGTGTTTGGTTGCATTTTACGGTTCTTTTATTTTTTAAAAATTTGTTTCTCTTTGTGTGTGTGCTTGTCTTGTTACAGTTTTAATTGTGTTTGTAGCTGCCCTTGAGGCGAAATAAAGATATCTATTTGCGTAATTTCTACGTATACAGGTGAAAGTGACGAAAACGTTACCAGATCGATCTCAGGAAATGTTCCTTCGGACGTTGACCGTTGGCGATTACTTTGGCGAACGTGCTCTTGAAACGTAAATATTTTTTTGGTTTTTTGTTCGTTTGTCAGTTAGTTGGTTTGTTTTTTATTTACATTTGTTATTTCGTTATTATCTTTTATTACTTTTACTATAATTTGTTGCTGTCATGGTTCATTTTTTATTGTTATTTTTAGTATTTTTTTGTTATTTCTTTTCATTATTATTGATAATCAGTGCCTGCTTTAAATTACTATTTAGCGACAGTATTAATGTTAAATATTTTAATGCTTTACCTGTCAAATTTATAATTTTTACGTGGGCGAGTTTTGTATCACAGTCAAGGTTGGTTGTTCTAAATCACTCCCATGTGGTAATTGCTGTATTTTTATTTTCGTCACCATCAGCAGATGTCATCTAGTGCACAGCATACGATTACATTTGATCGGAGTTACTTGCGGTAAGCCATTTACAATAATATATGTAAAAAAACTTACCAGTTTACAACTGTGTGTAAGGACGATGTGATGATATCAGTCCTCTAAAACAGCAAAAATCATTTGGGTAACCTTAGATGGGGCTATGCATATGGCGTCCTTACAAGCTTTAAGCATCGAGAGAAAAATAAGAAGATAAAGATTGTTTTCATGTAATACTGTTACAGAGAAGACGTACGGACGGCCAACATTATCGCGATTGATGCGAAGGGTGCCGACTGCCTCGTACTAGAACGAGAGTAAGTCATTGTCTTTAGATTACATTCACTTGTGCTCTATACGAATGAAGAAATGAATTCTTTCATTACATTTGCCAAAGAAATTATGTTTTTTTTTCAGAATTTAGACATCCGACGTTTTTCCATTTTTTAGGCATACTGAAAATTGACACATCTGCAAACTTTTAAACTAGTGTTGTTTCTTATGTGGGTCTTTCTAGTTATCGAGTTCACGGTTATAAGAGATAAGCTTGTATGCGACAGACACACAGGCGTACGCACTAAAACGTAATCCACGTATTTGAACAGCCGCATAAAATAAGCATGCACTGCAGAGAATGCAAATCGACAATAAAATCATATTAACATAGTTGCCACGGATAATAAATTTGCTAAGAGTTTTCGTTTCGAAATGCGCGAACAATGGGCCTATACTGAACGGCGGTCGATTGCTCGGGTTGACATGGCTATTGCATTAGTGATCTGCATTGCACGTGACGTAGCTTTTTATCGACTGCTACCGCGACAATTTCATGTAACTTTTTGTGTCGCGTGACGAAAGGAAAATTTCATCGATCGGTTCGCATATCTGACAGAAATACAGCGAGATGCAGCTACGATGTGCGAAAAGACGGCGATACATTTCTCTACGTTTGCTGAAAAACTGACAAATGGCCAAAAGATAGTTTAGTCTGTCTCATAGAACCACGTCGAAAAAAATATGTAATAAGTTGCATATGTTGGAACAGTGCCGACATATTGTGCGGCCGTCCCCTGAACTTTTATCATTTGAGCTAAATATTGGCAGACCGGTTACCGCTGTCCTAAAGAACGTTTACGTCAAGTTTAGTTTTTTTTTACTTTTTTGAGTAGTTAGGAGCCCGAACTAAAGAGGCTGACAGACGGACAGACTAACGGACGTACGTCTGAAATGCAGCCTATCAAAAGGGTACATGAAAACTTTGAAAAACTACGCAAAAGAGGCCGATAAACTTGACTCGGCGGGCTTTTCTTTACTTACTTAAAATTTTGTAGGCATTTTGAATGGTCTGCAATAGTGTAAAAAATCCCGCAAAAAACTTTTCAGACGAAGCCAGGCAAAGTGACATTTTTACGTCCACCGCTTTAACCCTAGCTGTTGCCGTATACCAACCAATCATTTCATGGGATCAAAACGACTGAATTTTGCAATACAAAGTTTTACGTTCAGAAATACTTCTGTAGTCTACTAGCGCATGGCAGAAACACATCCTGGAAATCGACCTCGAAGTCATTCGTTTCAGTTTTTGGGAACCTTGTAAACAAAAAAAACGAATCAGGGATGAGTTTTTTTCGAGTTAACGTAACCTATTTTGTCGACAGAAGTCACGCCGGCCAGCTAGAAATCTGTCATTGACTCTAAATGATCACGCACGCTCGCTCGCGAGTTCGTCTTTCTCATGACTCTCGGCGCTGGAGATGCTTCGATGGAAAATTCGTTTTTTGTCCAGCCGTCATAATAGACAACATCAAGGGTTTTGCTTGTCTGTGTGTCCGTTTCGTCTGTCCCGTGCGGGCTTTTAACTCGAACAGAAAATGCGCACAGAAACAAAAATTGCTGTGGACGTTCGCGGTGTTGAAATAACCGGCGTGCCGATTGTTGGGGTCAAAGGACACGATTAATGATAGGGTTGAGGTTTTTGTGCAGATGTAGGCGGACGACCGCATAATCTGTCAGCCAAGGCTAACACATTTTTTTTAGTTTTTCGCGCGATGCACATAGTACAAAGTGCGCTTTTGCTACCGTAAGTTATCTGCCCGTCCGTCCGTCTGTCCTTCTGTGACGTTGATGTGTCGTAGATATATTCCAACTTGAAGTTATTTAATAAGTAATTGCATAAATTATAGTAGCTTGCGGTTTTTGCTTTTCGGACACCAGCAGGAAAATAACACTAAAATTTAGATTGTAACAAGCCCGCTTAAGTTATAAATATCTTGCATAGCTTAATCTGTTTCCTATAACTTTTGTCATAAACGTTTGCACTTAAATAGCACGTTTACGCAAGTAACGTGATACGTGATCGTAATCTGGCTGTGCCTTAATCCGGATCACTGTTTGAGTAATCGAAATAATCCGTGACAGGTATCGATTCGAATTGCTGCAAACTGCACATCACTACTGGAGTGTCCGGGGCGTAGGTACAGGTCTCCTAGCCGTGTGTGTATCTGCGCTAATTGATTTATGGGGTGTTTACACGATCCAGCAAACATCCAGCAAACTTCCAGCAAATGTATTCAGAATACACGTGCTAATGCTGGACGTTTGCTGGATCGTGTAAACACTCTATTAGTTACAGCATCATGCAGCAGCTCGCGACTCGCCAGCAGCCAGCCATGCAGCCTCGCAATTCTCTCTGCGATAGCAAAAAATCATCAGACAAAATTAAAAATTTTTTTTTTCTGTTGATACAATGCAATTGATATAGACTAACGATTGAAACTTTAAATTTTACTTTTTCAAGTGAAAACATGTAGTCGTTTCCCGGATTTTTACGAAAAAGACTTAAATTTTGCGGCAGCTTGTTGCCAGGATCACTGATCACACGCTGCATCCAGTTTCTGTATCGTTCCGTGTGACGTGGACTAGTTTTAAGTCATCTGTAAACAAAAACAGCAATAGAATTTGACAAAAGAATGACAACTACACCCTAAATTCTTAAGTTAACAAGAAGCTGAGATGTTGCTAAGAAAAGCCGACCGTATACGCCGGTGTCCGAAGACCAGCAAATGTGAATGAGGGGTCAGTTCAGTACCCCTGTTTGCAGGGAAGGGGATGGTCGGCAGTGGAGGCATTAGATCTGCAAATATCTTTAAACTATTAATATATTTGCGCTGATACAGTTTGGCCGTAATGCGCCATGCACATTTTGAAGGCCAGGACCTCTATTTTTTGGAGAACTGCAGTTGTCTCTAGTAGGTCGGCGATGGTACGCTTGGATAGGGAATTGATAAGTTTCTATAGGCTGTCAATCGTAACCATGCCGCTAACTGTTTGGACAGTCTTCCCGTAAGACGTACCGTTTAGCCACAATACAACCGTGACAGGCAACAGCCAGACAGAAGTCTATGCTCGACTTTAACGGTCGGCCAGAGATTCTGATTTACCATGTCTGTTGTAGAATGTTTAAGCAGTTGGTCAGCAAGTTGGATTATGTGCGTCGCGTGTACGGCGATGAACCTTCGGTCTCGCAGTGAGTATTTTACAGAACAACCACGAATTAACTGTTTGCCTTATTATCATCTTACCAATAATTAAAACTTTGAAATATATATACACTACGTCCGGAAAAAAGTAACCTCTAAAACATCGTACAATAAAAATTTGAAATCTGAATAAATCTGAATAAAATTTGGTACACTTAATCTCCAATAAACTATTGAAGCAAAAACCAAATTTCGTTGAAAAGTATTGTTTCCTAGAGGAGTTATACTTGTTGAATACAGTGATGTTAATCCTTGGCTTTGGCCTTGGCCTTACGGCCAAATTTTGTGGCCTTGGCCTTGCAATAGACCGGCCTTGGCCTTAGAGATTTGGCCTTGGCCATAAAATCAAGGCCACCGCCAAAGTCTCATGGGATTACAAAATTCACCATCGTGAATCATCATTTGACACTTTGCTTGAATCACTGGTCTACCTCAAATGCACAAATGCTACCTCACAGTAGCACTGTGAATTAGGGATAAAGACCCCCAGTGCTTCCAGCACTGTATAACTTTCTGTAACGGACTGTCGAACTGGTGGAACTATTTTAACTAGCTTATGTTGCAGTACTGTGAAACGTGCTTTTTGGTTCATTTTTAAATGGAATTTATATCTGATAAAACTGTTTTTTGATACTTCATCTTTTGCATGAAATTTGTAGCTAACAAAATGTTTTCGGACTTTCAGTGACTGGGTAATTATAATAACTTTCGAACTAGTGGCACTGTTTTGACTGTTAGTAACTGGATAGTTCTACTTATTTTTGCATATTATGTTATCAGTGATGAGTGTTGCAGCTGATGCTATTAAATTCTATAAGTTGTATATGTAAGAATACTTGGAAAACAGGATTTCATTACTTTATCTTTCATCGTAAGCCTTTGCATTATGGAATGGTTTTAGCCTTGGGACCATGGCCTTGGCCTTGGCCTTAATATTTTTATATTAAAATTTTTCATTAATAATATCTTATTTATTTGCAATTAGAATGCCAAATTTCGGTTAAATCTGTCGAAACAAACAATAATTACAGCAGTTTTGTGAGGATACACCACAACACTTCATGCAGTTTCAAGTTTTTGTGTTTGACGTCATCCACAGAAACCTGAAACGGAAGTGCTTGGGGTAACCTTACAAAAGCTGCTGTAACTACTGTTTGCGTAGGCAGAAATTTTGCATGTTGATTGTGAATAAATGATGCATTGTTGGTATCAATTTTTTTTAGAATAAAATGCTGTTTGTCAAAATTACATAAATGTACATTAGAAGAAAGGTTTACTTATGTAGCGCCATATTGGCGACGAAGATATTTGGTTAGCGATATTCAACAATTAATAACTCCGTTGATAAATAATATTTTTCAACCAAATCTGGTCATCTCTTTACCAATTTATTGGGGTTTAAGTGTGCGAAATGTTATATTTTTTTTCAGATTTGACATTTCTGTTGTTCGATGTCTAGCGGGTTAATTTTTTACCGGACACAGTGCATTATGTCTGTTGGCTTCTAATCAACTTTGACGCCGAATAGGCTTAGCTTGTTAGAAACATTCACCGCATCTTCGCTATATAAATTTATCGCTGTACTATTGTATTGTATTGTACTGTATTGTATTGTAGGTCTCGTCATTGTTGTAAACAAGGTTTTAGTAAGTTTAACAAATAAACAGCAGATGTCGAGAATTGACAACGGTTAGTTAAAAACAGGCAAACCAAAAAAAACAAAATATCTGTTCAAGGTTCAAACGTTTACATTTAAACTTGGTAAAAGTGCAAGTTATGCTGTATTAAGGTTAATTTCGTAATTTGAATATTCGCTTTAATTGACTAGCTGTCGTTTTTTGTCAATAAAAGTCATAATTACAGACTTATTTTTTGATTTCAGGAACGACGTGGGACTACACGCTGCTGTCGTTTTGGCAAATGAAGATATATATAAAAAGTAAAAAAAATAAACCACTTGCAAGATGTTGTGCAATTTTTTAGTGTCAGTTGGGTTCATACAGCAGTAAGTTTGTTGCACAATAAACAAAATAAATATTAAAAATATCAAAATGCTTATCTCCACATCAACTTCGATGAAATCACTTAACAATAGACGTTGTTTACGTTTTGATGTGCAGTGAAGGCTGTCGTGAATATGTTATTTTTATTACTTCGATTATTTTGTATGCTTTGTTGTGCAATAAAGGACTGACGTTCCAGAAAATCTACGAAAGGCCGAATTGAAAGACATCAGAGCCATAGCGACGATTGGCGTCGGCGGCTTCGGCAGAGTGGAGCTGGTAGGCAATAGTAGGAATATGCCTTGTTCACATTGTTCTGTTTACATTCGCGCAGTGCTGACCTCTAGAGAATTGAAGTTAGTTGTTGCAATGTCAGCTAAAAAATAACATAATAGTTATCAGTTCATGATAGCATTAGTTGAACATGATGTTGAGCGTCGAGTCCTTCCCAAGCCACAAGGCTGTCGGCGCTGATCTCCGTTTTCTTAGCCCTCAGCCAGACGCCAGTTTACATTTCCAGACCACGGATACGGCGCCAGCGCATCGCTGTTTACGTTTCAGCTTTCGCCGGGTAATCACCGCGCCTACCTACGGAGGAATGGCCAGACTGAGTTGACTTGTGTGGCTAATTGCTGCATCGAGATGGTTTACCCATTTAACTACTCGCCGAGCCCGACGTACAGTAACTTTGTATACATGATACATGCTCTTAAGCCTTTATTATTTGGAGACTTTTTGCATCGTCATTTGGATGCCGGTCGCTGGTTATTTTGCGCAAGATCAGGTACGCGTGGGCACAGACAGTTTGCGGACGTACGCGATGAAAAAGATGAAAAAGGCGCACATCGTTAAGACTCGTCAGCAGGAACACATCATGAACGAGAAAACCATCATGCTCGACTGTCAGTCGGACTTTATCGCCAGGTTTGCCGCTCGTTCTAACCGCTGTATTATAACCGCCAGTCGTAACTTGTAAGTGCGCAGGATGTGTCCGCCCTTTTGTGTTACTCCTGGTGTCTTTTTTTGAACGCAGATCGACTTCAAGAGCTCTCTGCTCATGCCGCGAAACTTCGCCACATGATCTGAGATAAGTGAAACTTAAGAAAACTAAGTTTTAAAATTTAGTTTTTTCCCTGATTTTTGGTGAGGGACAAAAACGTCTATTATTCAGCTTGATTTCAGTCAACTTTGGACTTTGATCGCGAATATCTCCGGGGTAGAACAAAAGAGCGACACTCGTTCACTCCTGGAGGTCATCGTAGTAGTGACCGCCCTGCGTCCCATGTGTGACGACATAATTTATAGAACTGTTATATGCACAATACGGCAAAAAATCGGACCAGAGAAGACCCAGGCGGTTACTACGCTGTGCAATGCACCTTTTAGTTTATGTTTTCAATTTCCGTGTCTCGGCCAGAAAATTGGTAGGTATCGGCGGACGCGTCATTGTTTTGGATTGTTCGTCAGCGCGTGCGTGTGTCCCATAAAGTTTGTTAACGCGATATCTTGTATTGGAACTCATAAATTAGAGTGACTTTTACCAAACGTCATCGTTCGATGAGTTAGTCACGTTAACAAGGTCGTGGGGTCAAAGTCAAGGTGAGAGCAAAGTCAACTGCGTTTGAATGAATTACTACGACGAGCGGAGGCATCCATGCCGTCGAGGCATGGGCCTCAAAATGTCAAGTTTTTCGGTTATATCAGGTTCGTTGCGGTTTGCAAACTGGTACCAGTGGGAAACCTTTAGAAAAATATTTGGGCAAAATCAATGGGGGCTAAATAGCGAACTTATGTGGACAGTTTTGCCAATATTGGTGATGATGCTGATGCTGAGAATGACGACAGTGATAACGATATGGCAAGAATAAAGTTTGTCTATAAGATGCCAGAAACAATATGGCCGTAAATTACAAGTGTAAGCCTAATGATCAATAAATCAATGCAGCCGGGGAATAAAAATAAACGTTGAAAACGTTGAATAAACGTTGAAAATGCGTCGACTCTTCTTCTGAAAGCAGTAAAAATTAACCGTATATACTGAATATACTGTGTAGAATGTACAAGACGTTCAAGGACAAGAAATACCTGTACATGATTCTTGAGGCATGTCTTGGCGGCGAATTGTGGACGATTCTGCGAGATCGGTATTTTTAGTTCATCCTGATCTTGTTCTGCTTCCTGTTTGTTTGCTTGGACATTTTTTACTCTGCTGTCAATGACTGAAGCATGAAGTTGACTAACTGTTTTATTTTATTTTAGATTCGTTATGTAAACCTTGCCATCTAAAATATACATGATTGATTGATTGATTGATTGATTGTAATTATTGATGCGTTGATTTTTTCTTTATTTATTCATTTATTTAAAAGCCAACACTGACGTTTCGTACTGTGAACACGAACACTTTACAAAGTCGGTTCGTTAAAATGTACTTTATGTTTTAGTTATAATTTACTAATCCTGTCAATCGTCTACAGTCTACACACGTATATGTTAAGGGGTTAGGTCTGCGTTTTGGGTTTGTCCATGTCTGTCCAAGATAACTGAACGGATAGGTATAGCTATAATTCATTGAGGGGTTGCGCATAGCCGATGTTTAGATTCTGTGGGCGATCCAGAAGTTTTTGATGTTTTCGAGTTATTATAAAAGATTCATTACCATTACAAGATACTGAAAACATTTTGCAGTGTATCGCAAAAAATTAAGAACGCATTTTGATGTGAATTTTACGGCGATCCGGATCCAGAAATTTTTGGGCACATTTTGGATGAACTTTTCAAACAGCTAAGGCAAGGCCTAAGAAATTACATGTATAAAATTTTATATTATATTTGCCAGGTGGCAACGGTGTTCTCGGCGGAGATTTAAGATCCCCGATAGCTTTCAGTTGTCATTGTATTTTTGTCATCGATGGAATGCAGGAATATGTTTGACAACACTACGGCGCGGTTCTACACGGCCTGTGCAGTCGAAGCTTTGATCTATCTTCACAACCGAGGCATCGTCTACCGCGACCTCAAGCCAGAAAACATGATCCTTGACTCTGTCGGATATCCTAAATTGGTAGGCTTAAGACTTTTTGTTGTTATAATCAGCATTTTCGTCATCATGTGATTTTATTTCGCCGAATCAGGTACAAATAACGCAAGGGTTAGCAGTGTGTTGCCGAAATAACCAGCCAGAAAGCGCACATACAGGTATTCCTAACTTTCCAACGACAAGAGCCAAATTTAAGTCCATTATCATGCACGCTTTTTTAAAGAATAATGACACATTCGGCACAAAATTGTCCTGACGATGTTACTACAAATGTGCTTGAGTATTTTGTGTGGACGCCATTGTCATTGTGCTGGATTCAAGTGCCCACACAGATGTAAACCCGTACATTTATTTGGTGTCTATTTCAACGATTTCACTAACTTAGTGACGACTTAGCTAGTGTTACAAGCGTCGTGCCATAGTGCATCGCGTTCTATGGACTTAGGCCTACTTTCTCTCGCAAATATCTAAGCTCGACATTGTGTTTGAAATGATGTGCCAGTGTTGTCACCATTAGAACAATACTGTCACTTATGAGTCGCTGATTCGTTTGCGACATATGCATTTATATGAAAAATAGACGTGTTCAGATTTATGATTAATGCGTCATTCAATTGATTAACTGTTCGATTGACTGATTGGTGGTCTATTTTACTTTTTTGTGACCTGGGAAATCCCGAGGTCATAGAGTGCAAAGTGTTCGAAAATGCAGTACGCTGCTGCTGCTGATTTCGACAGCGACACACTGGTCGCTTGTGGCTCGGATGCAGGTTGATTTCGGGTTCGCCAAGCGGATTGGACACGGTCGCAAGACATGGACGTTCTGTGGCACGCCTGAGTATGTTGCTCCGGAAATCATTCTCAACAAAGGACACGACTTCTCCGCAGACCTCTGGTCACTCGGCATTCTTACGTACGAGTTTCTTGCTAGCAGGTGAGTTTGCTTACTACTACGTTGTCGTTTATTACTTTCTACTACGACGATTGTTACTAGTAGGCCTACCACGACCACTACGACCGGTAGAATCGCTGGTCACTCGGCATTCTTATGTTTGAGCTTCTCACCGGCAGGTATTAAATATTTCTCTGTAACTCAAACCTCACCTAGTTCGATTTATTGTGGATTTGTAAGTACGCAAGTAAGTAAGTAAGTAAGAAGACCTGAAATGTGCCGATATAACAGTTAGGGGTCGCAATCCACCGCTATGTCGAAACCCGAACAAAAATGTTTTAGCAGTTGCTTTCTGAAACTTGTTTATTATTTTCATTCAATGTCCGTGCGTTTATCTCAGATGATCTGTTGTTGTACGTCTGTGTGTGTGTTAGTCCACCGTTCTCAGGCAGTGATCCAATGCAAACCTACACGTTGATAGTTCGTGGAATCGATGCCATTGAGTTCCCGCGTAAAATCACGCGAAACGCCCAGCAAATGATCAAGAAACTTTGCAGGTATATTGCCCGCTTGGCTACAAATCACGTAATGTACGCACATTGTCGTTTTGCCGCATAACGTCTTATGTTTTTTTGTTGGATTCCACAAACAACCCAAGAAAATAACTATTACGTCAGACAACTGAATAGTGTCATCATCAATGAACACTGGCAAAGAACTTGAAATAGAAATTACCACCGTGATTTAAGTATTTTGTCATTTTAACTAATAAAAATTCTAGTCTGCTAAAGGGTCGGAGCTCCACATTTTTCTGCTTTTGACTGTTTTGGACTTCACATTATAATAGGACTCCGCGTTCATATTATATATATGTCATTATCGTTATCATTAAATTTGCCAAAGTATGCAATGCATTTTCAAAATGCACAATGAAGAAGTAACACCACCGGAGCAACCAAATTGTTAGAAACTGTTCTTAGAGTTACCCAAAATAATAAAACAAAAAATAACTTACAAGGACATTAAGCACTGGACGGCGCAGAACCAGAGAAAAATCATTGCTCGAGAGAAAGGAGACTGATGAGTTTTACTTTCAAGAAACATTTGATTGTACTGTATATATGCTGTGTAATTGCCGGTGGTATAGAGAGAATCCTACGGATCGGCTGGGCTACGGAATCGACAGGTTGCAAGCAGTACAAAAGCACAAATGGTTTGACGGTTTCAATTGGCAAGGCTTACGCAACCGCTCTCTAACACCGCCCATCATTCCCAAGGTCTGCCGCACGAAAATAGCATTCCTAACATAAGTAAATGAGTTCATTAGTAAGTAAGTAGGCAAGTAACATGTACATGTTGTGTTTCATAAATCTAATAAAACGATCAATTAATCGTTAATTTTGACTAAAAAACTAAAAAGTGATAATTGTCCAAGAAAATGCATAAGTAAATGTATTTATTTAATAACTTTGTATTGTATACAAGTATTTCACCCATATGTTGAATTGAAGTCGATTAATCAGCGCTTGTTTTATCCAGTCTTATAGACAAGCTAGAACTCTCACGCTGTGTGGACAAATTGATTATCGTTTTCATTTACTTGTTGTCGAATCTACTTTGTAATGCTACGCCAGTTAGTAAGATGAATTATCGACAATTTAGTGATTTAAATTTATTAAAATTATAAAAATGTGTAATGATTAATCACGTGATCGTTAATGCCCGCTGTCGGCAATTATTGTGCTCTGCGTCGTGCAGGTATTACGGAGCTCGGACACATCGCATTTTGACCAACAGCCGCCTGACAAAGACGACACGCCAGAGGACACGTCAGGATGGGATAGCGAGTTCTAGACCATCCTGGCTTGTGTGTGGGCCCCTTTGTAAGATTGTTCCATAGTCTCCCCGGCAAAAATCCGCACCAAAATTTCTCTCGGCGATTAGTCTTTAACGAAGGCGAATTAAAAATTCTCTACGGCAAAATATTTATGGCGGGAGAAACATTTTCATGGTGCCGGAAATATTTTGAAAAAAGATACAAGAATAGTATTGCCATTTATGAATATTTCTTTCCTCGGCGAATTTTTTACGGGAAGACATTTTAATGCGACACCCACACGACCCAGGGGCGGTGCTGCTGAATCTACACCGTGGGCCATAAAAACGTGGCACTTTACTTTTGTCTATATCTTTGCCAATTATTGATCTACTTTCAAAATTCTGTCACTGGCACACTCTGCAGACGACTTGCAATAATGTGATTGTTATATATTCCACCACACAGTAGATGCGTCTCTACACTACCTTGTGGAATATAAATGTGAGGAAAAACTAACGATACAAAATTTAGGTAAATGAAAAAAACACTCCAGACCAACATGGCAATGAATGATTCGTATGGCACTCGACTGTGTTATACCTACACAATTTAGAAATTAGTGTCATACAGACCATTCACTGTAATATGTGTCTGAAGTGTTTTTTAAAATTTTATCTAAATGTTTGTTATTATCGTTATGTATGCATATTTCATTGATATTTTAGAAGGTAGTGTAGAGACGCATTTACGTTGTGGTGGGATATATAATAATCTTGTTATTGCAAATTGTCCGCAAAGTGTAAAAGTGAAACAAGTTTGAAAATCGATCAAAAATTGGCGAAGATATGGACAAAAGTAAAGTGCCACGTTTTTTCTGGCCCACCCTGTATTTTGGTCCGTGTGAATGTCTGCTTTTGACACGACCGATCGCCTTTGCCAGAACGCTTCTGTTTTGAGACGATTTACGAAGTGTTTTTATCACTGCGCCCTGTAGATATTTTCCCATCTGACTGTTAGCCTATATTATACCATAAAGAAAAAAAACGTCTGACAGTTGCTATATAGAGTACATGCATCCTGAAGCAACTGAACTGGGAGTTCAGTTTATTTCAGTTTAGTTTGATCGCTCTATACACGGCTTCATGCCTGCAACTCTCCGATTTCGGCTTCATACAGTGCTGCTGTATAGCGAGTGCCTGCGATTGCTGACAACGTGCGCCTAATAAGCCTCGCCTACTTACAAAATTGATCTTTAGGTACTGTTTTTAACTTGTGCGGCCAGACTAGTCGCCGTTAGGCTGTGGCTATGGCTCTTACGTCTGTTGGTCCGTTTTGCTTTTTGGCCAGGGATTAGGGGGTCAAACCCCTTTAAAGCTAAAAACTGTTTAGTTTTTGGATGCTTGTACAATCGTACACGTTCAATCAATCAACAGGCGCGATGAAAAAAGTCATGCCCTAACACCGCGTACCTGCCGGTAGATTATGAAAGGCCCACATGGGCAAGATGTCTGAAGTCGGATGCTGGAGAACGGTGACCAGAGGAGTCGCCAGGTAAAAAAAAATGTAACGTGGACACACATGGCGAGCTCTAGCTTAAGGGCCGAGCCTCTAGCGGGATCCATGGCAGAGCTCCTGATCAGTTTTCACAGCTTTAAGAAGGGTTTTGCTTTTCGGCCAGGGATTAGGAGGTGAAACCCCTTTAAAGCTGAAAACTGTTTAGTTTTTGGATGCTCAACTGTTAACACAAGCAGCAAATTTGCTACATTTTCTGTGCTTTGCAAACGTTAAACTTGACCGATTTTTCTTCTTTGGCCTCTTCTCGTAAAAACTCTGCGGATTTGCATTAGTCTCATAAACAATTTCTGGCAAAAGCAGGGTGCACATGTTCACCTTAGTCCACTCCGTGGTGGTGTCCCTGACGAGCATTTTAGTGCCGGATGTCGGGTTGCAGCCGCGCATCTGAAAACCTTACATTGCAACAGAAACAGAACAGAAAATTTCTAATAAAGAGTGAAAGAAATGAACTGCCCGATGTGCTTGTCACAGGAAGGACTAAGGCAAGGCGAGGTCTCAGGACCTCATTTAGAACATTGTCTTGCGATGATGTCATTGTCATTCAGTTGAGACGGACGGTCGTGCACACAGTAGTTGCTGATTCATGAGCGGAAGCTACGCCGTGTAGAGTCCATACGTGAGCAGGGAACGAGCATGTCAACGTCATTTTGCAGATCTCGTGGTCTGAAGCGCGACCGACGCTGTGTTCTACTGATATAGGGTAAAACCCTCGTCGAAATATCCGCGTCATCGAGCTCGAACGATTGTTTCTGCTTCGATCGTTTTAAATTTGTGTCGTGCTGTCGTTATTGCAATTACTACGCATTGCAATGTTCAGAGCCTTTTAGAAAACACACACACATAGACACAAAATGCAATCAGATAAAACAATAATAAAGAATTTATCGTTGACTAAACTAAGAATAAAGCAATAAAGTACGTAAGTCTAATTTGTCTGCAGATGTTTTAAATTTCTTTCACAATCGACTCCGACTTTTTTATTAAACTTTACGTGCGGCAAAATCGGACCACTAATATAAAAAATTATTTCTTATTCGCACCGAAATATTCACACCAAAATTAATTTATTTATCAAATTATTCCAGCCAAATAGGTTTGTATATTAATGTGTACTACATGCTTAGAATTAATTAATAAACAAAATTGTGAGCTTTGCGTAATGCATTATGCCGACTAGTTAATGTATTGTGTGATCAAGCCTGGCAATCTGGCAATTTCTAGCGGTTTATAGGTCTAACGCTGTCATCGAAGCTTGCTTGTGCATGTATCTGAGAACAGAATTTCTAATTAATGTCATATTTGACGAGCTGGTTGCAGCAAGACGAGTGCTGAGAAGTAATTACTGCCAGGATCAAGAAGTTTAAAATACAGTGCAGAATCTGATTTGACGAGCGAACTGAACAGCAAATAAACAACAGTCGCCGTTAGAGATGCAACATTTTGTTATTCTTTTTTTCTCAGCGCGAAGCTTTTACTGAAAGATTTATTATAATATTTTCGAAAATTTTACACATGTAAAATTTTGAACAAAAGTCTAACTGTATACAACGTTACAGACGGACGGACAGACGGACCACAAATTAGCGCGACCGTTAACATTCAGAAACTGTAGAAGTGGCGCGAGAACTGCTGTGGTCAGTGGCCATGACCATATTGGCCACTCCAGTGATATCACTCTCGTCAGGACAAACAACTTCGTGGCGTAGACGATGACCGTGTGTACACTCCAGATGTGTACAGATACTGCAGCTTCCGGTGCAATACCACGTCACCTATAAACCGTGTCTTGCTGATGCACTTAATACACACGTCACGAACACCGTCTTATCTCCCTGTTATTGACACACAAACAGCTAATGTCACATCACGAACACGACTTCGGTCTGGTAACAGTCTCCGCTATGAGCAACCGCGCACATGACGAAAGTCTGGACAACGATCGTTTTCATACTCTGCACCGTTTGCGTCGTCAACTAGCCCTTCATTCTGTACAACGGGTTTAGCAACGGGCACGAGTGTGACAAACGGACGGACAGACAGACTACGGTAGACTATGCTAACCCGTCGCAGTAACCGGTATCGCGGGTATTTTAATGATGACTTTTAGAACAAAAGTGACGGCGGCGCCAGATATAGGGGAGGTAAGGGGTGCGGGAAAGCTGTCCCAATGTGCCCTTGATTTTGCCCCGCCCCAGTTACCACCCCTCCCCAGAGAAATATTGGCTGTGCTCAAGTGCTTTCTGTCAGAGGTTTGCTGACAGACAGACCAAGCAAAACCAGCATTTAATATTAATCAAACGATTAACGCGTCTAAAAATCGATCGTAGGACACATGGAAGCCAGCGGAGTGTGAAGCTAACTAATGATATTACGCGGTTTTCACTATGCTCGCTGCATTTGAGATTTTTAAAAAGTAAATAAAGTAAAGTAAGTTGCACACAATTAGCTTAAGCCGGTTTTAACGCTCGAAAGCACATATTAAGCTTATAGTCGGCCAACGTCTGCATCTATATGCACCTATCCCCTCTGAGCCATTGTAATGCACCGCTGTCCTTTATCTTTACGGTAAACGGCGCACTATGGATGATTATGACGATGACGATGATGATGATAATGATGATGAGCCATTAAAGTAAGTTCCCCGTTTTCCTCTTTCTTTCTTCGTTTTTTTTTCTTTTTTTCTTTTTCTTTGTTTTTTTATCTTTTTATTGTTAGGGTCCTATAGGCCTAGCTACAGGCATGGGGAGTGTTTTAAGCTCCTTCTATAGGGTGTGGGACAAAGCCTCAGCAGTCGTCGATTCTGGGATATTCTGGTCCCATAACGTTCTTGGTTGTAAACAAGCTACAGAGAAATTTGCTATTAATTAAAAATCTGAGTCATACCAATTTCTGCTTATAACTAAAAGCTGTTTTTCTGTTTTTACGATGGTAGATTAAATCTGCTGTTACGTTTACGGTGTAGACGCCCCGCCAGGTGATGATGTTGCACCTGGCTCGTAAACAGTCGGTCCGAGTATGAGTACAAAAAGGTGAGCGAGACAGAACTTCCGTGAAATTCGGTATTTACAATATTGAGCAATAGAAACCGTAAAACGTTTAAAATTAAACTTTAACAACATTTGTCAGTTAATTCCACTTTTTAAAACAGTTAAAATACAACGCATTCGTTTTATTTTCAAATTGGAAGTAATTAACAAACAGAAGCCGTTAGCGTAGTTTGATATATTCTGTCTTGTTTCGAAAATGAATGCATCACAATTATTATATAATAATGGATATATTGTGGGCTTTTTCGAACAAATGCATTCAATAAATGTCGTCATGAAGACGGCAATGTAAACACTTTTCCATGGCCAAACGGTACGAATTAGTGGTTTTATATTTGAGATAATGAGATATAAGGAACAACAACAATAGAACATAACGTATGTTTCTTAATCAATCATTGACCAATCAAAACACTATCTTTATAAAGCCAATAAAATCGAGCAAATCAGGAGCCCATTAAAGACTATACGTCCAAAGTAAGGTCGCAGTGTCAAACAGTTCGGCTTGGAAACTCATAAAAGTGCCGAGAAGCCAGGCAGATCGAGATATATGATATCGAGTTCCAGACCGAAGGGTCACTAACGCTGAAAACTTTTGCCGATAACGCTGCGCCATCTGAGGCATGGAAAAACACCATTAATGTCATATAGCCTATTTGTCAGAAAACTATCCAACTTAAAACAACGGCCATGCGCCGCTAGGTGGCGCCGCTAAGAATCGCGTGCCGTTTTGGCCGCCACTTTTTTGTGATTGATTGAGAGGGAGGCTCCAACCACCAAATCTTTTTCTCCCGTGGTGGACACCTGACCATGCAGTAGGCTATCTAACACAATTTGTGCGATTTGAATGAACACGTTCATTTTGACTGTGATCCCCGCGGTCATTTTTCTGGCTTTAACCAATCAGATAACAGCTGTCTATGGTCAGCCACGCGTGTGTTGGCGCCAAATAGCCTTTCATTTTGTACAACGGGTTCAGCAGCGTGCATGAGTGTGACAGACGGACGGACAGACAGACCACGGTATAGTAACACTTCGCAGTAATCGGTATCGCCAATGATTTTACTGATTAGGCCCTACGCTAAGAAAAAAACAGTAAAGTCATGAGCAGCGCCAAAGAAAAGAGGGGATGGTAAGAGGTAAGGGACAGCTGTCCCTTGTGTTATTGATTTTTCCCTGCCCCAGTTAGGCCTACCATCCCTCCGCCAGAAAAATGTTGGTTGTGCTAAAGTGCCTTCTGGCAGAGGTTTTTGAACCGCAAACAACTGAATATGGTCAGGCTTTAACCCAAACACCGATTTCCGTTTCCTCCATGCCCCCTGTGTTCTGGCTCTTGCCCACGTTGCCCCAGTTTCAGATTTCTAGCGCCGCTCATAACTTAAGTAAGTAGAAATGTAATGCACAATGCCATTTTAACACAGTACCGGGTAATATGAATTTTCACTCAAGTCACAAAGTGACGGTAGTTTGACTGTGTATAACCAAAGCACTCTGTCGGTGCACATGTAAATCGAACTCGACCGAATATAGGAAAATATTTGCGACTCGCCCAGCACTACATAGCTGTTGCAGCTGCAACTGCTGCAGCTCTATGGACGCATTGCTTATAAAGCTGCCGAACGGTAGACCGGTGTTACGTCATTGTATACATGATTCGACATTGACGTCATCTCCACTACGCGTGACCGTTACCAATTACCATCGCCGCTCATCTGAACAGGTAAAAATACCAACTAATGCGTTAACTCCATTTGTTATCTATTTGTTATAGATTAGCCTATACACGCTGTTTAGCAAGCTGTGCAACAAATTCGAAACGAATCGAGGTAAACGGAGTCTGGACTTTAATATGATACTCTCGGGCTCATCCAAAGCGTAAGCGACTTAAGCGCCGCGAAATCGCTCGGAGTGAAATTTCGCAAAAAAAACTTATCCGCAAAAATACATTTCTAACAAATAGAAACAACGCTGTGTTTTGCGTTTTGTTTTCTAAAATTAATTTGCGTTTCTGTTTGAATGGACCCTACTAGTGGGTTTTTGATATAATGGCTGCTGGTCACAATTTCCATAAGTACTAGAAATTTTTTGGCTGAAATTTTTGCAGTTGTTTTGTTAACACTGATGCGCTTAATAATATTGTAGGCTTTAGTTTTCGTTTATCAATCTTGGGTTTGCCGTTTATCCGGCATGCAAAGTGCAGCCTGAAGGTTTTGTGGAATATATCTGCTGGTACAGCAGATGTTCTTGTGTCAATTGCATAACTCTTTCAATGCTAAATTATGATCAATGAAGCAGCAGCAGAAGAAGGAAAAAAGAACAACATTTGGATTTATTCGCCCATTTCGCTCATCATTGTAACGTACACGGCAACGTGACTAAACAAATTATAATATTGCAAACAAGATAATGTTCATATGAACACGGAGTCTGTCCAATGCATTTCGACAGCTCACAGTATATGTCCGTATAAATATAATCAGTGAGCCGTTTAAACCAATAGAAAAAATCAAACAGTTTAATTTCAAAGTGTACAGCAGCAATGATCCTTTTATCCTTCTGTATCATTTTAACTAAACAATAAACATTGTCAGTTACGAGACCATTCGATTCGTCACCAGCGCTTTACTATAAAAGGTCCGTCGTCATCATGCGTCTATCTTGCACCGTTATGGAGATATGGCGCCTCAGAGATAATGGGGTCACGAGTTTGACCTTTTGGGGTCACGTGACGTCATAGGTCACGTGAATGACGTCACGTGACCATTCTCAAGGGTCGACTTCCTATGGGTGGTCCATAGTGACCATGCGTCCATCTGGCACCGTTATGGAAACATGTCGCCTCAAATATTGGACGCACGGATGTGGACACGGAAAAAAAGATGAAGAAGGAAAAAGAAAAAGAGGAAGGAGAAAAAGAAAGAAAAAGAAAGGGAAAGTGGAAGGAGAAAAGAAAGAAAAGGAAAAAGAGAAAAGGAATGGAAAGTAAAGAGAAGGGGAAGGGAAATGGAAAAAAGAAAAAAGGAAAAGGATAAAGGAGAGAAGACGAAAAAGAAAAAAAGGAATAGGGGAAAGAAAAGAAAAAAGAAAATAAAGAAAAGGGGAAGAAAAGGGGAAGCGAAAGATAAAGAGAAGAGGAAGCGAAAAAGAAAGGAAAAGAGGAAGAGGAAAAGGCAAGGTAAAAGAAAAGGGGAAGAAAAAGGAAAAGGAAAAATTAAAAAGAAAGGGAAAAAGAAAGGGAAGGTGGAAGGAAGATACATGTAGCATTAGAAATGTTGGACGCACGGACGCACGCACGGACGCACGGACACTCAGGTGATTTTATACTCTGTCCAATGCTATGCGTTGCATTGGACAGACAAAAATGATTTGGCATCTGCGAACTTCAAAGAAACTGCAAAAACGAATTCTGCAAAAAAGATCACTTTTTCTGAAACTCATTCGCAGCTTTTACGTACATACGGCCGCTGACTCGAAGATTTTCGGCACCCGGAGTGTTCTGCTGACACTTAGGCTACAGACAGTCACTGGAGACATTTTTATTCTCACAATTCTAGTACTTTTGCAGTCTAGCACATTAGAGGTTGTTACGAGAATGAATTAAACTGCACAAATTATTTACGTTGGCATTATTCTGGCCGTGCAAAATTTTCGCAAGCGCCTGCAGGCTTATGTGGATAAGGCTTAAAATATATTTAGTATTTTTGTCCTGATAGAAGTATTTTGTGTCAATATACAATATTGTTCACGGTTACGAAAATAACGACGAAAAATTTCCGTAGCCACATCTTGGCGCACCTTGTTATTTCCTTAGTTCGACTTTTGTACCTAAATATAAAAACTTGGGCATATACATGTAGTAATGAGATAGGCCTAGCCAAACAGATAGCCTGTAGGCCTAGATAGGCTAACAGTCATTAATGCATGCAAATTATCGGTTTTCGCTATCAATCTAGCTGTAGTAAAATATAGTGCCAGATAATAGAGTTCGTGCATCGCTTTGCCTTCTTCCCCAATAAAAAATCTCACTGATTTGTACAATGTGGAAAGTGATGTGTTCGGCAGTCTGTCAGCCTGTCCACAGGTTTGGTTGCAGCCAGAGAATGTGCCGTTCGTACCTCGGTGACGACCATAGTGGCCGTACGACGGCCGTACACCGATGACGCGGCGCCTCGTGGCAAACGACGCCGTAGACTATAGTCTTATCTTCTGGCATATATGCGCATCAAGTGCATTAGCGCGCAGAAAAGCGCCATTATCACGGCGTCTGCAGTGAGTGCCCGTCTAGAGAGAGACCCGTGGATTGACCGGACACCGGCCGTGTGATGAATTAGCGACAGACCGTGCCTAATGCAGTGCAATGTAATTCGCCGCCAGTAACAAGTACATTCGACGTTAACACGTAAATAGCTGTACTTTACAGCAAAAAGAACGAGAAGCTCAATTGTTGCAGACACACAGAGCAATACTGCCTTTTTATTCGGTATTCGGAATTGGTGCACTCAAACCCGTCCAGTTACGAACTGCGCAGTGTGCACATTGCATATACAGAACGTTTCCTCTGCATAGGCTTTACACAATGTGCTTGATTTCAGATAACAGCAAGCTATAGGTTTAGCTTATAAACCATGCAGGTTTGTGTCTGTGATCTGATGGACAAACTACGCCTAACTGAAAATGTCCTATACACACTCCGTTAATTAATACCTACTCGATTTTTTCTGAAAATTTTTATTCTTGCTGCCAATGATTTTAGACGAATATTTAAGGTCAGACAAGACTTACGAATTTTGGTCAGTGGATAGACTCAAAGAATACCAGTGAAGGCTTGGACGTCAATAGGCACACTGCGCGATGCACTGGAAATCAGCGCCACCTTATGGGTCTTGCGGCTTTACGTCTTTTTGCGTGACTATTGAAAGTCATTGAAAATAGCTTGATAGAAAACGCATAGCAGCTCCGACATAGGTCTAGTATAGGCCTAGGCCTATGTGTGCGTGTGACGGACGGACGCAGTTGCATTAGATGAAGAAGAAAAAAATAGTAGTAGTAGTAGTAGCAGTAATAGACAAACGGAGACGGAAGAAACAAGAAAATAGGATTTCTACACAGGCCAGTGTCCGTTGCGTGTGCGCTCATCCAATTTAGTACGCTCACGTTTTAGTTAAATCCATTACCTAGCATACAACCAGAGTTAACCTGGTGGCTGCATATGGTGCCTTTAACCAGCTGAATCTATATGTTTGGGATGCAGCGCACAAAACTACCCAAAACTTGCCGTTTTCGTTTCTAGTAGTAGCCGTCACTATTCCCAATACTGACAATACGCCTACCAACGGAAGGATGGCCAGGCTGAGTTCACCTGGAGAGTGGCTCGGTTTAATAGGCCTATACTAAGACGGTATACCAAAATGGAAAATGATATATATA
>Ga0209671_1000952_pt1 | contig 22261 bp, 11 predicted proteins | sample WorMetHERISLAND2_2_FD_187401 | JGI IMG/M metagenome (GOLD analysis project Ga0209671, IMG submission 187401) | Marine gutless worms symbiont microbial communities from Max Planck institute for Marine Microbiology, Germany - Olavius geniculatus... | ecosystem: Host-associated > Annelida >... | reverse complement strand
GGCGCAGGTTCGACTCCGCACCAGGACACTGCCGGGTAACGACCTTAGGCAAGTTGTTCACACACGTGCCTCTGTCACCAAGCAGTGTCAACTGGTTATCACATAATTAAGAATTGTGTGTATAATTCATTTAGCTACTTAGCTACAACAGAACAGAGATAGCAAGCACAGTAAATGCAAAAGAGTTCAGTCATTCATAGCAATGTTGTGTACATTAATAAAAACTCAGGATTAATTGGACATGTGTGACGCATGAATCACAGTTATGTGAAATGGCCTAAAAAACCTACAGATAAGAACCAGCGACAGAAAAGATTGTCACAAATCTGCCATTTGGCAGACATGACACCAAAAACAACACTCAGTGTACACATTTCACCACAGAAAAACAAAACTACTACTTTTGATTTTTGTTTAGCCAGCCAATACTACCAAATTTACCTTGAAAATAGACACTGAAATGGTATGCGCATGAGGATGTTAACTAGCCAAATTTTTAGAACTTAACACAGCTTAGGCAGTGTCCTGCAAAAGTAAACTATGGAAACTGCTATAGCAAGACAAAATTTGGATAAATACAGAGGAATACAGGTAATACAGAGAATATGATCATGAATGCTGACCACAGCCTCGATGACCGACTTGCGAGCCTCGGGAATCATGTAGAGATGCTGCATACACGTAGCCATGTAGCACGTTGCTCCGAGGTTTGTCAGACCAACATAACCACACTTTGCTCTCTCCTCATCGTGTGGCCACGTGTCCCATGAATACGGCTGGTGAGAGTCTACACACAAGTTATAAGCAATAAGATAAGTCGGCCACGATACAGCTTTTTAGGGAAAGCCCATCTCAGAGCTGCAAAACGTCACCTGCTGTACGGGATCACACATCATTACCGACACCCAACACAGGTGAATGCGCCCCGCCTTATAAACAGCCACATAGGCCAGTACTCGATTTACCTACCCCGGAGGTATGGCAGGCTGAGTTGAGCTAGATGGCTGGTTACATATTGAGATGGTTTACCTGCCCGCAAACAGTCACCCATCCAAGTGCTAATCCGGACTGATGCATAGCAACTTTGCTGATCGAACGCAAAGTGCCAATGTATTATGTGGTTATCCAACTTTTGAGTGGTTGAACCAAAAATTGACACACGATAACTACTTCTGCCCCGTGACATGCAACATGCTACAGTTGTGCAATTTCTGCACACCTTTTCATTTTTTCGTTAACAACAGACCGCCAAACAGGTAGGATGCGCAGTGCAGTCTATTAAAACAGGTACAAAATAAGTACCACAGTAATCTTAAAAAACATCAGGAGATTTTTCTAACACTTGTCACTTGTAGCATTTTGCAGACATTAGCAAAATCAAATGTCGATAATGAAACAGTGAAATGTATAAACATATGACAATAAGTGAACATTTATATAGCGCACTATCATTTTGAAGAAATCTCTAGTGCGCTGAATGCGTTATCAGTACATCTGAAACGAAAAAGATTTAAGGAAACATTTAAAAGAGTCCAGATTGAGTGTGTGATCATTCAGGTACGTCGGGAGACTGTTCCAGGCTGACGAGCCAGCAAAAGAGAATGCCCTTCTGCCAGCTGTTGTAAGTCTGTAGCAAGAAATGGCAAGTTGTCCACGGACAGCAGAACGCAGATGACGACGGCCAGGCCTAGAATGCTGCAGATGCTGACCCTATTACTATAACTACTATTCCTTTAGCTCTTTTATTTCTTTCAAGCTGTTGACTAAGTGTCAGAAAGAACATTCTGGTCAATAAGAAGTACTGCCACAACAAGTCTAGAACCACCGCACAATTCAGACTCTGTGGTGGTATACAAATACTATATTATTACTGTTTACCAATCTGTTACTATATGCTGCTGTTTTACATTTTAAAAAATCCCTGACAAAACAGTATTCCAGGCTATAATAATAATAGTCAGAACTGATAATACTATTGAAGGCTATGAAAAATACCTTTGTGATGTTGCAGCATGACTTTCTGGTGTAGCAAGGTGTAGTTGTCGACATTGCCCTTGACTAGTTCAACTAACAGGTCGTACGCGGCTGATCGAGATACCTGCGATTTGCACTTGGGCAAGTAGCGTTGTTTGGGAGTTGGCAGCGCAAACAGACAGTCAAACACTTGGAGCAGGAATGCCTACAATTACCCAACATGCAATTGTATGGTATCTAGTTGCAGCAATGCTTACGATGATACAATACAGATTTGCACAGTTGCAGTAATGCCGACGTTCGAAAAACAGCAATACTTGACACAGGGCTGGAAAAATAAATGACCAAGCACTCAAATAATCACTGAAAATTTCTAACAATTAACAAAAATTTTACCCATTAAATCTTTGACCAAAGTCATGTTAGCAGATAATATGAATAATTTCCAACTTTCTCATATCTACGCCCAGTCATATGCCACAAAGACATTGATCAGCAAAAAGAAATCCTTCCAATCAAGGCAACAGCACAGATAAAGAGGTTCGCAATGTGACAACTTTATATAGCTTATTATATATAAACCTTTATTCGTCAACTTGTCACAGCAAGACAAAGGACAGAAAATACAACAACACAAACAGAGCAATTAGAGACAAAACAGAAAGAAAACACACAATGTCATGTACAAGGTAGTCCAACTAATGTACAAATGTCAGGAACTCAGCATTATCACTCAGTGTTAGTCCATTCAGAAACTTCAATCTCCTAGACAGCAATAAGTCACCGAACTGCACCTTTGCTGTAAAGTCACTGACCAGCTTCACGTCAGAACCAGTAATGTGAAAAATATGTGACATAGCACAGAGCCAAGTATGCTCAATACTGCGCAACTGAGTAACCGATAAATCAAAACATTCTGTGCAGTATAACAAATAAGGCTGACAGAAAGTTGTAACTAACTGTAGTACTACAAGTTCATTCTGAAACCTAGCAACACAATGAAACACACTGTTGAAACTGCAATAAAAACTGGATTTCATATACTGCAAATCTACACCAAAATTCTTTCCAACTTTCAACATAACCATAATCATTAATAACATAACCATTAATTAGTACCAAAGCAGGAACTTGTAACATGCTAACACTAAGCTGATGTGAACCTGTCCATCGGGTGAGGACTTGAATGGAGGATTGTGTTTACAGATGACAGTGGCCAGCTGAAGTAAGCCATAAAGTCCGTCGTCTTCTGACGCATTATGACGTCTCTCGAGGTATCCACGATTCACTATCAGCTCGGCCGCATGGACGGCTAGCTCATTCAAGTCCAACAAACTACCCTACAATGCAGACATAATAAATGCTACAAATATTTAAAAGTGTGACACATTGTCGGGCATTTGGGCAATAACAGTCAGTCATTTAAGCAACAACATCAACACAAAACACTGCAACATCCGAGTTTTTTTACTGAGCTAGCCTGTCTGCATTGAACAGTCTTTCTATGGAAATGTCTAAAAATGATCGCAATGCTTACCTTGGACTATTAGCATTCGCTAAAATGTTTTCTGTTGTTACCTATAGGGTCCACTGTCAGAGACACAGCACTTGGAGTGCATTATATATTTTATTTGTAATGACAGTCATCATCATCATCATTTCTGGCAAGCACCACTAAGAGTGCGTAGTGCCGAACGTAGATATCAATCTCCAGAGTGGACGGTTCTGAGCCAAGTCAACTGCGTCGTCCATATTGACGTCACTGGATTTCAGATCCTGCTGAATGGTTTTCATCCATGTAATACGAGGACGTCCCAGTGGTCTCCTCCAGTTTCCTGCGGGGTAAGCCGTCAAGATCTGTTTTGCATCTGTTTCATCAGGCATTTGTGCAATGTGTCCGAACAGGGACAGGCGCCTTGACTGGACTATGGCTGAGAGATAGGGTTGCTTGGTTAACCTTCTGACCGTCGCTGCGCACATGCTGGTGCCAACCAATTCCTAGCAGCATTCTCAGACACCACTGATTAAGTGCATGATCTTGCGATGATCTTGAGATTGATCTTGTAATGACAGTGCGCTATATAAATGTTCTCATAATAATAATAATAATAATCAATGTGAACATCATTAAGACTATTAACAAACAAACCTGTTCCCAGCTCAGTTCCACATCTTCCTTGGCTATGCCGTCAATCAGATGCTGCATTAGCCAAAAGTAGTCCCTGCAGCCTGGTCCAAATGGCTCCTTCTCCTCGTGATTCTGAAACAAATAACAGTTTATTTAGTTGGCTTTCTAGTCACCTCTCAAAGAAACAGAAAGAACCTCATGCTGACATCTAACAAGAAATCTGAGCTAATGCTCATGAGACTCGCGAGAGCTAATGGCAGTTCCTGTTCGCAGCTAATATCAGTTTATCTCCATCCACTTTGTCGCACTTCACTCTTCTGCAGCCAAAAATCGCACAAAATCACTAAAATCTTCTATTTTCTAGGTTAAAGGTCACGCAAGGTCATCGATGTTGATACCACTAACAAGCATGTCACCACTGCTTGTTATGATAATATAGCGAAATTTTGCCAAAAAACCAGGTCATTCAACACCATCTTACCTCAGGTTACCACTAAGATAGGGTACCTGCAACTTTAAACGTTCCTATAAAATGTAAGTTCCATTTTATAAATTCTAACACCTATTCCTAAAAATACCCAGTCTTTCCTCTTTCAGTAGCCATCAACATCATAGAATCAGCGCAGCAGTTATTAAGATATAGCTAAAAAACCCTAACCTTCTCTTATATCCTTTTTTATAACTACAACGAGTCCCCAATTACGTAAAGGTGACCCCGCAAACGAGCGCCGATGATCGATCTCATATTTTTTCATTAAGTTTCCATAAAAAACTATATATCACCAAAATCCCTATTTGCCGCATTAACGAATGTGATATTTGGTATTTCTCACCATTCGTTCTAATTCACGTACTTTGATGAAATGCGCGATATTTTTCCAAAAGGCGCCACACTCCTTTTCAACCTACTTAGTCAAAATTCACAGAAATACTTTCTCTGAATTTTTCAACAGCAAAATACATAAGTACTAAAGTATTTCTACAATATAACACAACAGATTTTAGGACAGTGTAAACAAAAATTACGGCATGTGGCATCACCAATGTCTGCAATAATGCAGACAAGCCCACCCGACGTCTTTGTAAGACTCATAATAAACTGGGCAGCAGACTGATGCTATTTTCTGCCAGTATTTTGCTTAATCTCACCACTTTCCTGACCCATACCAAACTACACTCATCATCATCATCATTTCTGGCAAGAACCACTAAGAGTGCGTAGCGCCGAAGGTAGACATCAATCTCCAGAGTGGACGGTTCTGAGCCAGGTCAACTGCGTCGTCCATATAGAGGTCGCTGGATTTCAGATCCTGCTGAATGGTTTTCATCCATATAATACAAGGACGTCCCAGTGGTCTCGTCCAGTTTCCTGTGGGGGAAGCTGTTAAGATCTGTTTTGCATCTGTTTCATCAGGCATTCGTGCAATGTGTCCGAACAGGGACAGGCGCCTTGACTGGACTATGGCTGTGAGATGGGGTTGCTTGGTTAACCTTCTGACTTCGTCGTTGTGCACATGCTGGTACCAATTGATTCCTTCACTGCTCTGCTCTGTTGAAAAAGTAAATAGCCGAATAACTTGCTCAAAGGTATCACACCACACAAAATGGCTCTGAACTGAACAGAAAAGCTCTGAAATGTCAGTCCAAAGCCACTAGCATTGCAGTGCCAATCCATAACATTGCATATTATACAAATAAGTATCCTGCTTACAGAATAAGATGTGAAACATCATAAAAATGACAACAACCTTTTTCTGAGGTGCTTTTATAGCGGTGGCCTCATCAAGGTTCGGCAGCAGATTGATTAAAATAGGCAAAAGATAAACGTAGCCCGTCTGGCCATCAGCCGTTCTACCACGACAGAGTCGATATAGACCCTGGCATGACTCCTGCCGTACTGGCGGCTACAATTACAACACAGGAGACAATAAGCAAACATGTCAAAATTATATTATACACTGTGTTTCATAAAAAACCGAACCCCTAAGGCAGGTCGGCATAAATTTATCAAAATAAGTTCGCCTAAAATGGTTTTTCACATAGTGCACTGCCATTCAGTTGCAGATTCACTGTGCTTGAAAAGTTTGGTATGGGCCGAGTACCAGCTGCACGGTTTCCATGGCAACAACAGCAAAGGACAGTTAAGGTCTGGGCTGACTTGGAACAGACGATTGTGAATGAGGCCATTGACCAGTGGAGGAAACGACTCAAAGCCTGCGTCAAGGCCAAAGGATAACATTTTGAACATTTACCATAACTTTAGTTTGCTTTACCAACTTTTTTTCGATATTAAAGCCGTTTTCTTGAAGTTATAACAAGAAGTTTCAGAGTCCAGTTTTTTATGAAACACAGTGTACTTCCATTAAAACGGACATTATCACAAAATAGTATATCTGTTACACTGCCAATTCCGCCAAACACGAACATGACTGCATCTGAAGCTCTGGAGCTGGCGGAAGACAATCGCAATGGTTGAACGCTACATGCTCTACTGCTTCCACTATTGCCAATGCATAACATGTGCACCAATTATCACAAAGAGATTAAATTCGTCTGATGCTTATAAATTACACTTTGATACCTGGCCATGATCATGTGAGAAGAGCTTTACATCTGACTACTGACTAGATACATAATAGATCCTTTCAAAAATGAGCTTTCAAAGCAATCGACTGTCCCCACCATAGTCAGCCACCTTGTCGTGGTGGTGGGACTTTGCACCAATGACCCAAAAGATTTCTACAATCTGGAGGATAGAAGTGTACTAAGAGCTGACCAAACCCGTGAGAGCATTTACTACACGTTACCAGTGTTTTTGTGCTGGTTTCGGCTTCACAGCCGACTACGGCTTTATAGCCGTCTACTTACGGCCTCACAGTCGTTATTTACGGCTTTCGTGGTTACATTTGGAGATGCGCATTGGGTTGAACCGATACAGCCTCAGCGCTGGGCAGGTGTAAGAGCCTGCCCACCCCAAAGGCAAAGCAAGGCAAGGCAAGGCAATCGATTGTGCTGGTACTGACACAAGTGTGGATCTTCCACAGAATCACCGGGGTTATTCCTTCCAACAATGCCCCGAAAAATTTAATGAAATTTCCGATTTTAACTTGCTAAAATGCACCGCAGAGTACCAGATTACAATAAAGACACCTGGAAAATTATCCGGGAGCCACAAAAGAAAGATCCGCTTCGAAAACAAATCAATTTGTCCCCAGCAATCAGGCATTTCTCCCAGAAATTAACATCAAAATCCGTGCATAACTTTCTGACACATTTTGCACACAGACAAACATACACTACTGTAATAAACTAACTTTCTTGGCGAAAAAAACAAATATACCTCAGGAGAGTCAAGAGTAAGTCGCTTCAGCCAGTGGCTGAGGTTACGGCAGTTACACAGAACTGGCTGGACAACATCGACATATGAGTGTGCCAACGACACAAGGAACAGCATTGTGTAATGCACCACCTCCACATGACTCCACGACGTCGATGGCAGCTGACTGCTGTCTTTCCTGTCACACAGATATAAAAAGATCATCAATTTGTACAGCGCATCGTCGCGAGCATGCGCACGCCTCTAATGCGCTTTCGTCACTAACCAGAGCTGCCTGCTGCACGTCCACCGTGTACAGCCTGCAGACACAGGCTGGCGCAGCGGCCGGCTAGGCAACGCCAGTCAGCTGTACCAAGGTCCACACCTTCCGTAACCCATGTAAATGAGTTACTACTCATTTTACCGTCCCACGGAGGGTAGAAGGCTGAGTCGACCTAGTTGGCAGGCTTTGCACCGAGATGGTTTACCTGCCCGCAGGCAGCCACCCATCGCAGTACTAACCGAGCCCGGCATAGAGTAACTTCATTTCAGCCGAAACGCGTTACCAGACACCCTTTTGTTTCTTCTATAACTCAGTCGTATGGTGATTAATTAACATAAAAATTTTTACCAGATGTAGCTGAATAATAATTTAAAATGTTTCAACAAAATGTGGCTGTTAATTAAATATTCTTTGCTAGTCGTGATGTAATGCTGACGTCATAATTTGTCATGAGTACACGATTGCTTGTCTCAACTGGTGCTGTCAGTAGCTACCATGCTTCGATGGTGAACTTTACCTGGTTTACTGAAGAAAAATGTTCATTGTATCAGCACCTAGCAACATGGGAGCATGAAATCAGGCGTCTCGCAATCCAAAAACTCAACCATTTGGCAAGCAGTTTGTGCTAGTGTACTGTCTTGCTGGAACGCGTAAAAGTCAGGCTATCCCCACAGGTGCGTAGAAGTGATCGTTTTGGGCGTTTTCGTAGCTGCAATGGTAAAACTTCAATAGTTTGTCATCAGTAAACCAGAAAAAGTTTACTGTCGAAGCAGGGCAGCTATATTTAACAACTATTAGCACCGTCAGCACTACATCACAACTAGCAAGGAATAATTAATTAGCAGGTACATTTTGTCACAATGTTTTAAATTAGTATTTTTTGACTACAACTGGTGAAAATTTTGTGTATACACCATAAAGCACAGAACAGTTCTGATACTCATGCCTACTCATGCCTATTATCCACCAGACCACAACTCAGACATTGTATATCAAATAAATTTTTTAGAAATCTGAATAGACGAATAATCTGAGAATGATGAATAATGGCTCAAAAGTAATAGCATGACTCATTAAAACTGTGTACTAAACAATTAGGCCATCTAAACACGACACTGCTCTGCACAACTCTAGGTCTGTTTACTGCATAAATTGCGAGTTATATAACTCAAAACTTATTTCCTAATTTCAATATTCTTACACAAATGTACTTTTTCACATTGCTTTTCTCATTTTTATTAACTGTACAAGCTCTGAAAGAAATAACTGACTGATTGACTGAAAAGAGAATTTTGCACTTAACCGAACAGATTCGACTAAAACTAAAATGATGTAAGCTGACAGTCAACCCAAACAATAACAAAAAAAGCTAACTGAGCAATAAATACCTTGGAATGGCAGCTTCATAGAGAATGTTCATCAGCATTGTCACGGCACAGTTGACATCGGCTAATGACAGATTGTCCGAGACTACCACCTGCAAGTGTTACACATGAATACACAAGTTTTGATAACATGTGCAACGATTATCACAGAAATACTAAAAAGTAGAGCTGTTAAATTAACGCGTTAATTAACACATTAATGCATTAATAAATTAACGCGCATTAAAAAAATTAATGCACATGCATAAATATATATAATTTACTGAATTCTGTAAAGCAAAAGTTCCAATATTCCGTTAAGCTGCGATCTTTTGACAATCGAATGAGTTCAAGTAACCAAACTGTAGTTGCCGTTCCATCACTACTGTAAATAAATATTATTTAGATGACAGGCTAATAGATTTCTATGCTAGCGATAACATCAGTTATTGTTGAAAAATGTGTTTTTATTTGCTTTGCTAACTTTTTATATTCTACAGGCAGGGCTCCCCAAACGTCATGGGGCCCATAGTAACTTACCCCTATTTCCCTCTAGACGGGCCTTGGTGTGTTAATAACGCATTAATTAATGCGTTAAAAAAATTAATGCTTCGACAGCTCTACTATAAAGATTAAATGCCTCTCTTATATTAGAACACTATGCACTTACCAGCATATACACAAACTGAGAACTGTAGCAGCTCTAAATGGTGTTTTGTGCCAGGTTAAAACACACTATTTTAACATTGCTTTTAACCTATAGTATTTATAACAGCTAACACACAAATTGCAATATCCTTATTATTGTAAACATTCACTATAAATTACCATAATGATGAGTGAGTGTGTAAGGTTTAACGTCCCACCTGACACAGTATAGGTCATTTTGGGGACGGCTTTTTCAGGCAGAATGCACACAAACACATAACAATGGAACAGTAAGTTTAAACTTTACAACAGACCGAAAGTTTAACCTTTACAAAAAACCTTAATATGAAACATAAAACACAGAAACAACTGAAACATAACATTGTAAGAACTCGCCATTATAACTGTGCATATGTAAAAGCAATGGCAGTTCTAATAATCTTCCCCGTTAAGCTCCAGACAATCATCAATGTGATGAAGACGATGAGGATGATTGCTGATAAAAATGATACCCAAGTACATAAGCACACACTTTTGAGTAGATTTATACACACTTAAGCAGGATACAAAATTATAAATAAATGCCACCAATACAATGCAGTACCTTGTTGAGTCGTGGAACAACAAATTTTTCCACAGGTTGCTTGGTCTTGCGCATCTTCTTGACGGGACTGTCGAGCAAGTCGAATATGTCATCATGAAGACCAACATCAAAGTCCGATGGCACGACTGAAAACTGACTCATTAGCTTCAGCAGATATGCCAAGCAGTCCTGTAACCACTGCAGTACAAAATTACCACAGATTGTCAACGGATTTCACAGCACATGCAGCGAGTTTAAAAAAGATGACAGCAGATAACAGTACAACAGGATTTCTGTGAATTTTACATGGCACAGATAATCAAATAATAATAATAATAATAATAATAATTATTATTATTATTTTTTTATTATTATTTAAAAAATGTTTTTATTACCCACGGTAGTAAAGATCCCGGGGGTTAAAAACTAAACCAAACGTTAAAAACTACTGGGATGACCAGAGGTCCGATGTGTCGCTAGTGCAAAAACTGTCACGAACAAGAATGGCATTAAAGCGCTGCATCAGGACCGACAGCTGCTGAAACAAAAATACCCAGGGTTAGGTCGTCCAGATAGCCCAGTGGTAAAGCTGCCAATCCACCCATCATCATCATCATTTCTGGCAAGCACCACTAAGAGTGCGTAGCGCCGAACGAAGAAATCAATCTCCAGAGTGGACGGTTCTGAGCCAGGTCAACTGCGTCGTCCATATTGAGGTCGCTGGATTTCAGATCCTGCTGAATGGTTTTCATCCAATCCACCAGACATAAGTAAATACATACGCAAAATACTCTTCATTTTTTTAAATTTTCTGGATGCCCGGTAACCCTGATCTTCAGACCATTTCAACTGTAAAATGGCACATTGGTTATTCGTGCTGTGGGAAACATTTGCATCAACTTCAGTATTTCTAAGCATTTTTCTTGTCATTAAGAAACCCATACAAGAGAATCAGATGAACATACTAAATTGCTATTCTTTATTAATTTGAAAGCCATCCATCAACATGATACGAACACTGCCCAATACAGGCATTATCAACAAAACCTTTTTACAGTGAAAAACAAGATAATGGTCCCACCTCATTCCACTGATCACCTTCCCGCATCTGAAGCCGACCGGACAGGAATACGTGAAACAGATGTCTCAAGCCTCCACACTGGACAAACTAACACAGCACATTCATTCGGTTCATCAACTGATCAGTGAATTGATCAATGAACAAATGAATCGATCAAGCGACAAATCAATATTACAATAACTTACTAGCCATTACAAGTGTTAGAAACAAGCTCAGAATAGCATTGCACTGTTGAGCATACTATGCAAAATCGTAGGCTCATGGCAGAGCTAAACCATGATATTAAAAAACAGAATAAAACATCAAAACTAAACTAAAAATAAAATAAAAATGATGCAAATTAGTTTTAGTATATTGAATTATCTAAAGAAGAAATCAAGCATACTTTCTGACTCCAGACTTCCTCTGGTGGAGACTGCTTCTCGCTGACGGAAGGCACTCTTGCACTGGTGGCAAAACCATGAAGCTTCAACTGCAAAGTAAAACCACAACATGGCAACACATTTTTACACCTCAGCATTAAATATATTCAGCAGGAAACAGCAGTGACTACCGGCAAAGGTCAAAGGTCACTAACAACTTTCATCTTTGAACAAACTGACGCACTGAAACGAGAACTAATAAACTATAAGCTAATAAGCTAAACTTGGGCCTCATAAATCTAAGTCTAAGCAAAAAAATCACATTTACAATAATGATTAAAAAATGCAACCTACAAAAAATTGCAACAAAAATTGAACAAAAAGTTACCAAAAAAAACTTGTAACAGAGTTTGTGAGTTCAGAAAAATTTAGAAAAATTTTAAGGAAATTTTGTGAAAATCATGTAAATTAGGCCCATGACTGACATACAAACCAAGACAAAGACATTGACTCATTGTTTGGCAGAAGCAGCAAGATATATTAACATCACGCGGTAAAGTGCTTACATCATACGAGTTGCGACGGAACTTTGGCGGCCGTGACAGTGACTCTACAATCTGCAGCGAGTACATGAGTTTGTGTGGGTTTTCTGCATCCAGAAGCTGGTCCCAGTTATCCTGGCTGATACCTTCACCTCTGCTATCCTGCACAGAACAACACATCTACAGGGTGAGGCAAAAAAAGTGGACCCCTAAAGTTTTTCGCTGTTTTCTCAGCAACCATTTGAAATTTTAATTTGAAACTTTACAGATTTATTCATCGACACCTTCTACATTTAACTGCCAAGTAACACTATAACACCAATTTAATAACATCGTTGAACAACACAGTTAAATAATAATCAGATATTTTTAGCATAACCAAATTTTAAATGCTGAAAAATCAGTAGGCGGTCAGGTTAAAAAGTCTACAACTTCGTCGTTTTTCAACAGAGTCACATTTTACTTGGCAATTAGATGTAGAAGGTTTCAATAAATAAAGCTGTAAAATTTCATATTAAAATCCGAAACAGTTGCTGAGAAAACGGCGAAAAAATTTAGGTGTCCACTTTTATCTGCTGCGCCCTGTACACGTGGATTCGAACATGTTTAGTGTATTTGGAAAAACTCGGCCCCACAAAAAGGGGGCCCCACAGGCTAGAGAATGGCACATACAGCATAGCCACATTTTCTGTCTTATAGGGGCTGTTTATGGTGCAGCGCAGCGCAAAATTTTTGGCCGGGGAAGACTTGCCTGTTGTATTTCAAAATCTGAAAGGATTACAACACGATTTACTTATTTTAAAGCTGTATCTCAAATCAAGTAATAGCAGGAGAACTGCATGCAGTTGTAGTTGTAATGCCAAATTCGTTATAAGTGTATGCACATTAATGTCAAAAGATATATATGAAGGCCTAACATTTTTAACAAACAGTGCCTAATTGGGTTTAAATCTGATGCTGATCAAGTATACTTTAGTATACAGATCTTTTTAGTTTACAAATCTTTTTGATTTGTTACAAACATTTAAATCGACCTAATTTGGAGCAATTATGAATGGATGACTTTCTATGACAGTCTTAGTTGAATTACCGAACTTTGTTGGAATGAACTAAAATTTCACTGCCCGAAAGACTGAGCCACAGCTACTTGCAATTCTAAGACGTGTAACTCGATATCCACAAAAGCAAGAAAAAAGATACGCAAAACAATTTAGATAACAATAATGTAAAGCACTGTAAACTAGTAAAACATGTGAAAGAAATATTCCTAAATATTGCCTACTATTAACAGCACACACTGAATGCTGACAGCCAGTAAGTAGAAACAGATACCTGATCGACAATGGTAGAAAGACTTTCCGAGATCTCGGGATTGGTCGGCAAAAGCATAACGAGATTCCAGACCTTGCGAGACAGAAGCCGAGCCTTGATCTGCAGACTACACTGCTCCTGCAAATCCTACACAGTCACCGTGACGCAAGTATAGAAACATTCACTCAAACACTCATTTACGTTTAAATTTTTACTGCCCATTTTTGGAGTCCAGTCGAAGTAGTCAATCAATCCAAAAAAGTGCAGCACATATCATCCTTAACTTTACCAGTGGCATGTCATATCATAACCTTTTATTTGTCGCTAACCTAAACTCACTAAAAGAGAGGCGAGATAAACTATCCAGATCCTTCTTCCGAAAAACGAGTAATACGGCTTCATGTCTACATCACCTCCTCCCACCACTTCGCAGCACTTCTGGAACTTCCAGATTACGCTCCACCACACCTCTCCCACGCCCAATCTCATGAACAAAAAAGTTTCAATCATTGTAAATTTTGCCCTCAGTAAATACCAATCACCTACCGGTATATAATTCCTCCTATATCTCTAGTTGTATCTTTGTTTGTTATTATGAACTATTGTTGTTATCATTTGCAATTATGTTCCTCTCTGCACTTATGGAATCTCTTATTTTGCATTTGCGGACTGTGCTATTATTATTTTGTTGCACTGTTTGCACTGCACTGTTATTCAGCTATTCAGCTATCTACATAGCCGCAAGTGTGCGAAATGAACTCATTGTCAAAAGTACACATAGGGAAACTGTACAATGTACATTTTACAGGCCAGATGGACTTCCTGTTCATCTATCAAGTGTCAAATCATTGAATATGAATGACGAGATTATAAAGACTAATAAGCTACATAAAAACGTCAAATTACAACCATTATTAACTAAGCTGCTGAAACACAGCAGCAAATAAAAGTCATTCCAAGAAATGCAACAGTGGTTGCTAAAATGTCAACAATCTGACTAATAAAAATTGCAATTTGATGAATTTACAACTGTTTCAACCTACAACTGTACTCAAAAGAGATTATGCGGATAATACAGTGGAAAAACATTAAGCGGAATGCAAGCATAAAGCGTGTGTGAGTAAGCAGTACATACGGCAGAGACGTTGGATGGACAGAAGCTGCTGAGTTGTCGCAGTAGGTTGAACAGACAAGCGAAGTGCGGGTCCTTGCTAAGTAGGGTCATTGGCAGCTTGGAGCGTGGGGGCGGAGGTAGGAAGGATGCTGGCATGCTGCCATCCGGACGTCGCATCACTCGACTGGCACTTGGAGACACGAACACCATCTAGAGCAAAACCATTCTATTACTACAACAACAACAAGAACGACAACAACAACTGCTACTAATGCTACTAATGGATGTTGCATCACCTGACTGGCACTTGAAAACACGAATATCATCTACAACAACAACTACTACTACTACTACTACTAGACGTCACATCACTCGACTGGCACTTGCAGACATGAATACCATCTACAACACAGCCACATTACTACTACAACAACAGCGACAAAAACAACTACTACTACTACTATGGGTTGGTGGCTTGGCGTAGCGGTAACGTGTTTCATCCGATCAACGAAGTTACTCTATGCTGGGCCGGGTTAGTACTTGGATGGGTGACTGCCTACAGGTAGGTATCCATCTCGATATGTAACCAGCCGCCTAGGTCAACTCAGCCTTCCATCCCTCCGAGGTAGGTAAATTGAGTACCAGCCTATCTGGCTGGGGTTAAGATGGGATGCGTTCACCTGTGTCGGACCGCTGTGTGATCCCATATGGCGGGTGTCGCTCCGTACCTCTGAGATAGGTTTCCTATGAAGAGCTATAGCATTTAACCATTTTAACCATTTACTACTACTACTGATCATCTTATCACTCGACTAGAAACTGGAGACACGAATATCATCTACAACAACTACTACTACTAATACTACTAACACTAAAAGCCGTCACATCAATTGGTTGACACTTGGTAACACCATCTACAGCACTGAGCATAGCAGCAATGCCACTCCACTGCTAGAACTACATTGTGTCCCAAAATTAGCGATAAACCTCGCATCAAGCACACACTATTTGAATCTTAATCATGGATTTTAATGAAATATCCAACCTATTTGCTGCCTCAGGAGCCACATCTAGCATGATCATGTTTTACCGTGTGTGCTTGGTATGACATCATTATAATGTCAGAGTTTGTTACATCAATGCTACTCTGTAACAGAACTGGCTGGAATCTGTATGACTATTACCTGACTTAATAAACAGAACTAACACCAAGTGTGCACACTAAATTTTCTGTGCAAACAGCCAATGTGTGCACACATAAAACTGTATACACATTCACCAAACCAAACAGATGACAGCAAAAAGGAATACATTCAGACAGTGCAGACCTACTATGTGGAGATTTGGAATTCAACAGTCATAATGGAAATATTTGAAATAATGTAAGCTGTATAATTATGGGGTGACGTTGGCTGCCCTGGCACACTTTATAATTTTGAATTCCTCTTAACAGGCACAGAATATATCTACGACCTAGATGTTAATGTGGCAACTACAGACCTGCAAAGGAACATATAACTGTTCCCATTCGCATACCTCATGGCAAATTCATTTCCCACACCCTTCCTTCATCAGGCTATTTCCGTTTCCCGCCCCACTGCCTCACAAAATATCTCATTTGTAATTGATACGTGGTCAGCCACCTTGTCGTGGTGGTGGGGCTTTGCACCGATGACCCGAAAGATTTCTCAAATTTGGAGGGTAGGAGCTAACTAAGAGCTGACCAAACCCATGAGAGCAGATTTGCTACATGTTACCAGTGCTTTTGCGCTGGTTTCGGCTTCACAGCCGTTTATTTACTGCTTCACAGCCGTTCACGGCTTTATAGCCGTTACCTGTAACCTTATGCTTACATTCGGGGATGCGCATTGGGCCGAACTGATATGGCCTCAGCAGGTTTAAGAGCCTGCCCACCCCGGAGGTAAGGTAAGGTAAGGTAAGGTGATACGTATAGCACTGAATAAATCAGCAGAGTTGCTCACGAACAAATGCAATAATATCCTGTCAAAAAAATCAAAACTCCAAGTCTAGAACTTGTCATCAAATGCACTGCGAAGAACCAGCAAACTGTCAACTGAGTCAACAGAAAGCCAGGATTCTTCCGACTGCTAACATGGGATTTTTGGCAATTAAATTTCCATCCTGCAGGACAGTAACTAATTTTATCCCCACACCCACAGTAATTCCGGCGGTTTGACACGACATTCCTGTTGAAAATTTTCCACGCAGGTTTCTAGTAGCAACCTGAGAGTCTTTAAACTGCATCTCGACGAGCGTCTTTTCGTCGACGTCGACGGACAACTCCTGACCCTGCGTGATCATGCGAACCGGTCCGTCAACGAGCATTGCGCCTAAGATTGGAGTAATGACGGATGCTGATGATGATGATGATGACGAGATCTGTGAGGTCTGTGAGGCTGATGCTGAGGCTGCTTCCTGCTCACGCCGGTGTTTAAACGTCAACTCCCACAATCGAGTCACCTCCGCACGAAGTTCCGCCACGAGGTCGGTTGATAACATCTCGATCGTCATCTGCCAAACATCAACCGCCAACAAACTTCAGACAAAATTAAAATGTTGAAGACTGTTAGGGATGTACCGATAATCGGCCTCTGCTGATTATTGGCCGTTTTGCCGATAACTGGTATCAGACGATTAATACGTCAGTATCAGCTGATTCTTGTTTACACATTTAATCAATAATTGGCCAGTGCCTTATCAGTGCATCACTAGACCCTGTATAGCTCCCCACAGGAACCCACTTCAGAGCTATGGAGCATCAGATCTTCCCTGACTTTGGAGGCTGCGAAGACACTGGTGCACGTGTTCGTCAGCAGCCATCTTGATTACTGCAACAGTCTGCTGTACGGGATCGGTGACGACCTTCTGACGAAACTGCAGACTATCCAGAATGCAGCAGTGCGTGTCATGACCGGAACTAGGAAGTTCGAGCACATCACTCCAGTGCTGCGTCAACTTCACTGGCTTCTGGTCCGCCAGCGAATCACCTTCAAGCTAGCGATGATCACCTTCAAGTGCCTTCATGGTCTGGTGCCGTCATACTTGGCAGATGTGTGCACCCCGGTCTCGTCTGTCGTCGGCAGGTGGCAGCTGCGGTCGGCTAACTCCTTGTGCCGTGCACAAGGACCACGATCGGTCGAAGGGACTTTGCCGTGGCTGGCCCAGCCACTTGGAACAGCCTCCCCGTAGACCTGCGAACTTCATCACTGTCCAGAGATACATTTGCAAAAAAACTCAAAACTCATTTATTTGGCTCTGAGCGCTCTTAAGGTCTTCTCTAATTGGGCGCTATACAAATTGACGTATTCATTCATTCATCAGTCACTCACCATATGCAATCACACAGGCAAATGTGCCCCACCTTAACACCAGCCAGACTGGCTTGTAGCTGATTCACATACACCAAAAAGATGAAAAATGAGTTGATCTGAGAGACTGGGTAAGAAGTGATCTTTTAGATTGTAAACCAAGCACGGCAATATAAGCATCTTGATGATGTCAAATACATCGGTCAGCATTTTACACAGAATATTTCCCTTGTAGCACGTATTCCAGCAAAAGTAAGCTATGATAAATCACACCTATCTCATTTCATTCAGTACTTTCTACAGCATGCACGTTATGATCATCAGAAAAATTGTTACTTTCTGTACCCAAAATGGGATGACACTAGCACTGTCAACGAAAGCTTTTGGCTTTAACACTCCCTCTGTCAGAAACCCACTGTCAAGTAGATCAGATGAACTTTTTAGAACTTTTAAGCACAGCTTAAGACTGGACTTATGTAAACATGAACACAAAGCCTAATCTCTGCCATAATGCATCTCTGATTCATTCACTACATACTGCACAATATAAATACACTGTGACTGATTTACAAAAAGACCAATCTATCACATCCACAGCACCTTATCAGCGGCGCTGGCTGGCTGAATAACTATGTGTATAGGTACAGAATGCTTGTCCTGAAGGCTGCGATGATGACTGACAATGGACCGTCGGTCAAGCTGCCATTGGCGAAGGTGGTACGCGTATCGTTTGCGGAAACTCTCTAGGTGATTGGTCAGCAGAACGAGAGCTCGCTGAACTATCTGCAGGCTGCTCTCAGGACTCTGCAGTGGCACAATGACGTCTTCAAATATGCCGCAGTAACAAGGCAGAATTATTCTGATTTTTGTAACAACTAACTTTTCTTTAAACAAGAAATTTGAGCAAAGCTCACAAGATGCGCGAAAGCCTATAGCATTTCCAGTTCAGTAGTTATAGTTTCGAAAATCGCATATCATTTGGACTCGGCCCATCGGGACCATAATACACATCGGCCACAGGCGCGTGTGGCGTCACCGGCGTGGCGCCACCTTGTGAATGATATAGACTCTCACAGGCCAAAATGGCCAAAAAATCCATAAAAACCCCCTATTTTGGCGTTCAAGGTCATTCAAAGTTATTGAATTCGGCGCCAATCGATAGCCAGTATACGATTTGCTATTAGTGATTAATAGTAACCTACGCCTTATCTCGTGCCGTTACTGAGACACAGCAACTTATTGCCCAAAAATCGCAAATTTTGACCACCCCCCCTCTCATTTAGGGCCCTTGTTCAGGGTGACCCCCTTCGAATTTATGGAAAAGCTTTACGGTTCCTGAAACTAGAGTCTTCCAGGCAGCCAACGGTGAAAACTTGGTAATTCTACCTTGCACCGTTTTTGACTGATCCACCCGTGTGATGAACAGACGGACAGACAGACGGACGGATGGACAAACGGACAGAATTGCAATGGCTAAGACGCGCTGAAAGCAGTAGCTGCTTTGGCGCGTAAAAACTAAGCTAACAACTTGCTGAGAGGTTCACACTTAACTATGAAATGTTTAGCGACTATCCTTTCAACTGAGACTGAGGCAGTGACGCTATCAAAAACAACTAATACTTAAACAATGATTGTAATTTTCTACAATAAAGATGAGTTTTTCATATAATCATACACATCAAACAAAAACAAACAAAAATCTGTGCAACAGCTGAATAAATAAATACGAATGCATACAAATTGCACAAATTTTGTACATGCAACTTCGCTTGAAAATATTTTACGATTTTTACTTACCATGAACAGCTCTGTTTCACCATCAACAATGCAAACAATAAACACCAGTCTCATAAAAAAAAGCATCGAAATATTTTCATCAGCAACCGATACCTGATCTAACTGACTAGAAGCAGCAGAAAGACTTTCCATGCATTTCTGTACAAATTCCTCTTCCTTTTCCAGAGCTCCACTGCCAACTGAATGCATCACATATACAGAACACGCTCCGTGTCAAATTTCCCCGTAAATACAGAACAAAGAAAGCACCACTGGATCTTGGTCTGCAACCAGTCAGCCAAGCAATTACGATGCCCCAGATATAATAAGTAAGTAAGTAAGTAGTCTGCATTTGTAACGCGCCATATGTCAAAACAGAAGTTCGAATCGTAGGCGCAGATGGTAACAGTTAGTCGATGGCGGTGTTGCCGGAGAAAAAGTAAGTAAGTAAGTAAGTAGTCTGCATTTGTAACGCGCCATATGTCAAAACAGAAGTTCGAATCGTAGGCGCAGATGGTAACAGTTAGTCGATGGCGGTGTTGCCGGAGAAAAGTAAGTAAGTAAGTAAGTAGTCTGCATTTGTAACGCGCCATATGTCAAAACAGAAGTTCGAATCGTAGGCGCGGTCTTGAGATGTCGTCGAAAAGTGGATGCTGTTCGAATGGTAATTGGTAAACTGTTCCAAATACGAGGTGCAGTTGAGCTGAATGCACAGCCGGCGAACACTGTGTTGTCTGTTGGCTGGGACAGCAGTTGGTGGTCGGATGATCGAAGTTGACGTGACGGTGTATAGTCACTAAGCAGAACTGACAGGTGTTCTGGCTGACCAATGTTCAGTGACTTGTATGTTAACATCGCCATACAGATATGCTATAAAATGCTGTAGAATGGTGGTCAATATGAGTACAATGATGAGAAAAACTAGACAAAGAGATGACAAAGATAACCTTGTCTTGCGGTAAGAAAAGATATGATAAGTTCTAGCCTGTCATGCGAAGACTGTCATCAGCATTAAGCAAAATTTCCAGCCAACGAATCCACAGAGTTACTGCAGGTAGGCCATGCACCCTAAAGTGCACTTCTGAAAATTGCTGGAGCAGAAATGCTTATTACAGACCAGCCGAATGCCACTCTAGTCACCCAGCCAACCGTGCCAAAAGACAAATCAAAGACAACTTCAAGACTTTAAACATGCGAAACAGCAAGAACTTTGAGCTAATGCTCATGAGATGCGCGAAAGCCTATAGCAGTTCCGGTTCAGTAGTTTAGCTGAAAACTGGGGCGTTCACGCTAAGTTAATATACAAAAACCAAATTCTCTATCTGGATCGCATAACGATAGTTCCGTACGTGGCGCCACCTTGTGAATGATGTAGACTTGTGTCACAGCCCGAAATCGCCAAAAAATCTATAAAACACCCAATTTTGGTGTACAATGTCATTCAAAGTCACTGAATTCGGCGCCAATCGAGAGCCATTGTATGACTTCCTATTAGTGACTAATAGTAACCTAGACCCTATCTCGCCCTGTTACTGAGATACAGCGACTTATTGGCTAAAAATCACAAATTCTGCCCACCCCTCTCTCATTTAGCACCCTCGTTCAGGGTGACCCACTTCGAATTTATGAAAAAGCTTTACGGTTCCTGAAACTAGAGTCTTCCAGGCAGCCGACGGTGAAGATCTGGTGATTCTAGCTTGCACCGCTTTTGACTGATCCACCCGTGTGACAGACGGACAGACAGACAGAAGGACAGATGGAATTGCGATGGCTAAGACACGCTGAAAGCATAGCTGCTTTCGCGCGTAAAAATACTACATTTTATTATTACGTGGCTATAATTACAGTTGATGTAGTGGTTATTGAGGCACTGGATAGCAGTGAGACTGACGTCAGTGTTCTGTGCTCGTAGGGCAATACCCCACAACTGATCAATGCCACACACCTGCAGACAACCATAGGCAATATGTCGTCTTTCAGCAATTCGTCAACAAGCTCGGGTGTGTTAAGTTACGCAGCGCTATCAACAGCGCTGTCGGCAGCAAAAAATTTAATGGCCAAAAATAACGGCGCTTTTTTTTGCTAGTGACAGCGCTGTTGTTGTTTTTTGGCCGCAAAATTTCTTGCTGCCAACAGCGCTGAGTAACTTAACGCGCCCCAGGTTTTAGTTGTCCAAGTCTCGCAGTCTGTCAAACTGTTTTTTCAAGACCTCAGCAACCCTCAAAATTCAGGGCATTAATCACGGAGTTTTCCAAGTACTTCAAAAGTGTACAAAAATAAAGTGCAAAAAACACACTAAACTGATACATGTGGGAATTATGCAATGACCAGCATATCATTATTTCCATATATGTAAAAAACTTACCAGTTTACAACTGTGTGTAAGGACGATGTGATGATATCAGTCCTCTAAAACAGCAAAAATCATTTGGGTAACTTTAGATGGGGCT
>Ga0209671_1000950_pt1 | contig 22265 bp, 10 predicted proteins | sample WorMetHERISLAND2_2_FD_187401 | JGI IMG/M metagenome (GOLD analysis project Ga0209671, IMG submission 187401) | Marine gutless worms symbiont microbial communities from Max Planck institute for Marine Microbiology, Germany - Olavius geniculatus... | ecosystem: Host-associated > Annelida >... | reverse complement strand
GTCATGTTTTTTGTTCTTGTTAAATCGTTAGAATAAATTGCTACGGATGTGTTAAAAAGTGTTAACGTGACTAGTATACTTGGTGTTTGTTCTGACATTTGATTTTTTGGTTTATAGATGAGTATGTGCCATAATTCCGGTTACATAAAATAAAAAATGCCCAAAGTAAAAAATAGCGATTGGAATCATCTGCAGTTTAATGTTGTTTTATCCATATTTTATAATGTTTTTATCCATATTTTTATAATTTTTTTTATAAAAGTATGAAAAACATGTTTTTATGTCTTTTTATTTGCAAACGAATGTCTTTAACATTCATGGTGGACACTGAAGTTGCCAGACAAGCACTCACATAAGTCGGCTGACCAGCGCGTGGTCTGATATGTATGACGCGAGATAGGCCTATGCGTCATCTCGTGAGGTTTTTTGATGTCCGTTGACCCTGATCTCTGATTTCAAGAGCTGAAACTTGGTACAGTTAATTATTGTAATCGTCGTCGTTGTTGTTATTGTTCATAATATAGAGGGCATAATAATGCGCGTTTTAAAAACTGTGTCTAAAATCACGCTCGACATCGTTGATGATTCGAGTCATGTTCTAAAACGAGCACAGAAAGACGTAGACTATTTGAACTGATCAATGGCTGAGTTCAGTTCAGTTCAGTTACGTCGCTGTGTACGCTCCCTTACGACGAACTAAAATAACACACCTAGTAAATGGACAGATAACAAAGAGAAGATGCGTATTTTAAAGCCGTAGAAAACCGGCACAGTAAGTGTACTATCCATCAGACTATTACGGCTTAAGCTGCGTACTATAGATTGATTTAACTAGCCTACACTAAACATAATCTACGCAGCTTAGCATTAGCTTAGACATTTTTATCTGGCTACTGAGAACAGATTAAATGTCTAAGCTAATACATTACTTCGTGTTTATACTTTTTGATTTTTGCTGTTTTACATCATCGCTTATACAACATTAAATAAATTGTTTGCAGTTTTTTAAATATATAATTAGTATAACATCAAACGGGTCTCAATTAGACGCCGGGTCTCTAATACCAATCGAAAGGAACGAAAAAGCTCTTAAAAGAATACAAAAGAAAATGATGCGTGCGAGGAGTACATTAGATTGGTCACAGTCTAATAATATTTTTGTCTATAAATTTTAGCCTGTGGATTTTTTTGAACAATACACAAAATGGGGTTAAAAATACTCCATTTTCAGAAAATTCGGCGGAAAAAGTTGGCATAATTAAAATTCTGAGCACTCGTGATCCCATCGTCGAAAATATGTAGCTGTCTCAAGCAAAGCATTAGAATGGCAGCCTGCACGCTGGCAATGGTCAAAGCATCATCGTTGTCATTATAGAGGATTGAGCTTTGCGAAATAATAACACAAATTAGTTTTGAGTCGCTGCCTGACGACCTACAGTGACAGTGCAGAGATGGCTTGGTGGCTCAGTGGTTAGGGCGTTGGATACGAGACCGAAAGGTCCACGGTTCAATGCCCAGCCGATGCCCTACCAAGTAACAGCCTTGGGCAAGTTTTTCACATTTAAGGCCCCTATCTGCTTGTGTATAGGTGCAAGTGCCTAGTGGTTAGTGCCGACTCGTAACTTTCAGATTGCGGTTCGATTCTTACTGCCGTCATTTGCGAACAACCTTGAGCAAGTTGCTAACCTACTATGTGCTCAGGCCAACTCAGCCTCCTATTTTCGGCGGGACAGGAAAAAAGTAGTAGCTTACGGGCTACGGGATGAAGGCCTAGTGTGGCTGATTTGGTCAATGGTATGTCTGCTTGCTGGAAACCGCGGGTCCAATTGTTCGCTTAGGTGGGCAATGGATGGCCGCATAGTGCGCTGCGGTATCATTAGCTCATGCTAATCAGCTGCCACTTCCAAGATTGTAAAGCGCTTCTGTTCTTGAGTCCGTCTCATGTAAGAAGCGCTATAGCAAGTACTGGATTTTACGTTTTTACCTTTTAGAGATGATGTCTGATGAAAGCTCGTTCCATTGGCCGACACCTTACGATACGATGTGAGTCTTATTTTCACTTGAAAACTGACAGAAAAACTGTCAGTTTTATTTAGCACACAAGCTGTAAAAACTGAAATGTAACAATAAATGAAAAAGAAATAAGAGAAACTAAAATTGAAGTACAACTATAATGTAAAATATAAAAAAAAATCACGACTGGAAATGGACGGTAATATCCGTTTGTCGACTGTAGCAAGACAGAACGTCGGTATACTGTCAAGCGGTTGGTAGAGGCTGACCGCTGACCTAAAGATACGTACAGAGCGACGTAACTGAATTGAACTGACATGGTTTATTATTTAACGAACTGACCAACGGGCAAGCAATAATGCGTTACAGTAAGCACCGTCTAACAACGTCGCGATGGTTATACGTAACTATCGTCACATAGGCCTACTCGTCAACGAATAGCCAATGGGCCGACCTGCTCGCCCATTGGACAGTTCGTCAAAAACTAAACCGTGTCAGTTCAATTCAGTTCAGTTACGTCGCTCTGCACGCGCCTTAAGCCTGTGTCGACTGAATGCGACATGCTGCAGCGTGAGTACATGTTTAATAACAGCGCGCATGCATGCCTAATCATTGATCTATCACAGTGACCATCATTGGTTGACGCTGCTGCTAGATAGACGGACTGTCACGCACCCCATCAGATGACGACGACAACGACAACTACTACTATTATTTACTGAAAGTCCAACGAAGAGACAGAATATACGGCGGCATTTGCAATAAAAAAACAACTACTACTACTACTACTAGGCTTATTGCTACTGCTACTACGATCAAAAAACGTTTAACTATCGACTATAAAGACTAGGCTTTGTACCACTACTGTTAAAGCTACTGCAAAAATCACTGCGATTACTACTATTAATACTACGTCGAAAAAATAGAAGCAGTTGAAAAGCAGAAAAAAAGAGAAGGAAAGAAAAGAATGCGACCAATACGATGACGACAACGAAGATGATGGCGAGCAAATGAGAGCTAAGCGTGCGACAGCAGCGCTGTCATTAACGGCCGCCTTCTTCCCCACAGACAATCCTCCGACTCCGAGCATCTGCTCCTATAGTGTTGGGAATTCTGACAAAAAAACTTGAAAAATATGTCGGCACCGGGCTGGCAATTGTACAGACCGGCCTCTCGGTTCACATAGCATCTTGCAGGCGTTTAACTCACCCAGTGCCCGGGGTTAAATTCCAGTCAGTCTACATTCTCTGTCGCCCCTATCGATCTACCTCAGTGCTTTAAATGCAAATAGGCCCTAAAGTTTTTGACCATATGGTTGATTTACCTAGTTACTTACTTACTTGGATTATGGTTTATTTTGACACAAAAAAACCATTAAATTAGTATCGTTTACTAATAGTAAGAATGGTACACTCCGGCACTAATACTCCGTTTACACGATCGAGCAAACATCGAGCAAACATCAAGCACTACAAGCAGGCCTAATGGAACCCCGCCCCTGTCTTAAATGTAGGCCTAGGCTTAGCCCACAGCTGATCACGTGTTATATAGGCCTTGCAATCACAACCCGTCCGCCCTCCTAATTAGCATGCTAATTATCATAGCTCGTTGAGCAGACGTCGAGCAATTAGCACGTGTATTTTGAATACACTTGCTCGACGTTTGCTTGATGTTTGCTCGATCGTGTAAATGGGGTATAATAGTGGCAATGGCTGTAGGCCTAGCACTTCTGACTTTTTGCAGTACACCTTGTTTACATAAATCTCGATATTTAAATTTAAGCAGACAACGCGCGTTGTGCTTTAAGATTTTAAACGTTTAATTTGTCTAGGATAAAGAGCTGCTGTAAGTAAGATAAAAGCAAGCCAAATTGTCTACGGTTTTGGGAGATTTTGCACCCCCCTCAATTTCACTCAAGCAGACTCCTTAGTCCCAATGATATCAACTAGAATAACTCAATGTTTAGTCCCTACACTTTTATTCCCTACCACAACCATAGTAGGCCTATTTCTAAAATCGTACGCTGTTTCGGGACAATAGAATCTATATAATTCTACTCCGATATATAGCGGAGGCGAGCATTAATACGATTTTTATGAATAAACGTATGAAAGCTGGACATATAGTTCTCCGGAAAGCAAGCACAAGGCGTATTTAAACCACTGGCAAGCACTGACTGGATTAATGGCAGCGCTTTATTCGACTCGAACCCTGATGATCTATAAAACAAATTGACGATAACGACCCAGCCCTAACGACTATGATAACGGAAGAGAAGCGAATGACGCGACTAGAGTTGTGCTGTCCGAGTAATTTAATAGTGGAGTACTTGACGTGTAACGTGACGAGTACTCAAGTACTCGTTAAATAAATAAATAAATAAATAAGCAAAATAGTTAAACATTTAATGTACAATATACACATGTAATTACAAACCAACTTCAATATGCGTGTTTATCTTTGACTTGGAAATTGTGTTAGTTGTTGTAAAAGTAGCACTTTTTACAAATCAAGTAAAAAAACAGAAAATTTGTAACGCAAACTGTTTTAGTCGTTTTTGCAAAAGCGTTGTGATGAATAGATCGTATCAATGTTATTCGCGGTTTCTTTGGCATTTTTTTCGAATGTGTTCTTAAACTTTTGTTAAAATATTTTCTTTAAACTATTGTGCGCAAATTCTTTACTTTATAAATGTATTACTAAAGCCCAGTTTTTGACACGAGTAACTCGAGTACTTGAGTAACAGAGTACTCGAGTATTTGGCACAGCACTAACTGGTGGTGGCGGCGCCATGAAATGGTCGATGTGATTATAACACGAAACTGCAGCAGCAGCAGCAGCAGCGACTGCATCAGCTGTGGGTATGATGTTGATATACAAGCGACTATACAAACTATAGCTTCTGTCAGCTGACAGCACTGAGCGTTGGCCTGATTCTCGACTCTCGCTCTGAGTATGTATGCTCCCTGCATTTCGTGCTTTATTGATCTAATTTTACTTTAATAGTAATAATAGTAATGATAGTTTCAGGAGCTTGAGATCACAAACATCTTTTTCCCAGTTGCCATCAAGACCGTAGGCCCGTGGAGTCACAGAGCAGGAAATCGGGAAACGCTGGACCGACATCAGTGAAGATAGCAAAGAAACCACATTCCTGTTTCAGAGGCTGACATGTAGTTATGGGTGACAAAATCTTAAGGGCCTTCTTTTTACTGAGCCACTATGTATCGCCAATTACTCACGTTTACTACTCACTGTTTTTAATCACTTGTAACTATGCATGTTGTACGAATGCTATAAGGCACCCATGGTCTTTATCATTTAATGCAAATTCGAAATATGATATAGGCCTATGATTATGACAATGTTCTGAACTTTCTCCTAGATTCAGTTGTCGAGTAATGAGGTTGGCCGCGCAGTGGAACAATGTATTGTAAACAGCTTCTGATTCTCGCTGCAGTCGGCAGGCGGCGCTGGCTGCTGTATAAATGTGTTTTGATTGATTGGCCGACTGCGTGGTGACAGACGACAAACGGACGGACGGACGGACGGAAAATCAATGCTTAATGCGGCCACACGCATACAGATGCGCAGCCGTTCGTTATTATTCCGTAGCCCCTACAGCATTTTCGCGGTTTTAAAGCACGCGTACACAGCGACGTAACTGAACTGAACTGAAGTGACATGGCTTAGTTTTCGACAAACTGACCAATGGGCAAGTAGTAATGCATTACAGTAGGCACCGTCTAACGGCATCGATGGCTCACGTGATTACGCTTACGTACGCGTCAACTAATGACCAGTGGGCTTGCCTTGCTTGCTCATTTGTCAGTTTGTCAAAAACTAAACAGCATCGGTTCAGTTCAGTTACGTCGCTCTGTATAAAAGGCGCCTTTACGACCGCTTCAGTAGCTGCAAGCATTTCATTCAGTGCGGATTTTCAGTTCCGACCGACCTGTCACCCGTGGTGGATGTCGCATCATATTGCGTCCAAGTAATAACGCCTGTCAGTTCCTATAGCTTGTAGGCTATTGCGTTCTGTGAGGGAGACGCGGTCTCCAATCCGTGGTGCATTGGTCGTGCTGGGTCATCGGTCGTAGTCGGCAACTCGTCGCGTCACTGAGTATCAGAGCTACACAGTCTCAATGTTGTTTCCGTTTGTCGGAACTGGGTTCCATATGCAAGCATTAGGGGCAGTGCTTAATTTGCCGAATAATTGGATCACCTTTTGGGGTCACATGACGTCATCGGTCAAGTGACCATTGGATCTGCCTACCCCGAATACCTTACCCTACCAAACCGGAAGTGGATCCGACGATCGGTTGCTGAGATATATTAGATCCTTTCTTAAGACACCGAGCTGCAGACGCCGTTCGGCCGCCGGGTGCCGGCACACAGATAAAAACTGCCTAACAATAAGGAACATAAATTCCAAGACCCGGTCTTTCGTATAGGAACTGAGGTCCTGTGAAGGCGCCGAGAATCGTGGTGAAACGATTTTCCGCCATTGCGAGGAGACAAATGTTGAAAATAAGCTAAAATTGATGGCCTATAACCCGAAACTCCATGGACAAAGACACAGACCACTATCTTACACAACGTCTCACTGGATCCCACAAGAGTATTAGCCAGATAACATCAAAATGACAGCAAAATCTGTTCAACGTTTTAAGCCAAGTGCATGAATGTGAAAAATGACAAACAAAGTGACAGACAGACAGACCACGTTACTGAGAAACGTGTGGGAATAGTCGAAACAGCTTGCGCTGCAAAGAACGATTTCACTTAAAACGATATTAACTGTATAAAACGAATTTACTTCTCAGTATTGTTCAATGTAAAAAAATCTCTGGCAAAAAGATTTGCTCCAACTTTTATAACTAAAACTAAATCTTTCGCCCTGCTGGGCTAGATATAGTGTCAGAGTTGGCTAATGGCAAGTCGATGTTTTTGCCGGAGCTATAAACTGATATAGATTGATCGCAGTGACCGAAGGGAAACGACTTGATCGATTCACACGAAATCCATCAGGAATCTAGATTGCACAACAAAAAGCTGCAAAATCGAAAGCAGTATTTGTACGAGAAAGTAGTAGTAGTAGTAGTAGTAGTAGTGACAATGTCAGCCAGTGGCATCGTAGGAGAGGGCACAAGAGGGAGGCAGTTGCTCAACGGTCAATCGTCTGTAAATTTAGGCTTGTCGGATTTTCTTGTGGGAAAGTGTTCTTTCGAAAATACAAAATTTGAGAATTGACAGTTATTTATTTTGTCAGCAGTTTGAAGGCAAAATTGAAACTCTGAACACCATAGTTTTCTTTGTATCAAAAAGCTGTCGGAATTTTGCAGCTGTCTAGCGGAATATTGCAATATTCTGTCCCCAACGTTGCTATAACCCACACTGCCGCTGACAACAGTAACGGCAGCGGTTGCGCTGCAAGTAATACGGTTGTGCCGACACGAATGAAATTTTCTTGATTTCGGCACTTGATCAAATTGGTCTGTACAGAACAAGTTTATTCCATTTCGTTGGGCTCTGTTGGGCTCGTGGAGACCACGACCTTCTGAACATTTCGTTGGGCGGCCTGCCTTGAAATTTGGACCGCAACATTGTTTATAATTTACGGTTTTTTGACTGCGGGAGGAAGAATTGATGACAACTCACTCTGTCCACAAAATAATACGTGACTTGGCAAATGTTCTGTCAGCTTTGTGGTTCGTCAAAAACGGTTGCTTGTCTTTCTCTGTATTTAAAGTGTTGGATATTGACCTTTGTGGTAACAAGTTGTGTGCTAAGTAAGATAGAGGTTTCTCCTTTTCATGTGTATTGCTTTGTACGATTTCCACTATAAAATAAAGAAAAAGATATAAAGGTCCGGGCAAATTGCAGACGAGCTTTTCGCTCGGCAAAAACTGTCTGCGACTCAAATAACATCGTTGGTGCGGTTCGTTTCAGACGTATAATTCCACGGATACTCTGCAGGAATATTGCATCGCATTGCTCTACCAATGCACCACCAACATTCAGTCTGACCGGTGTCAGGCTACCATCGTGAATATTGGAATATAGTATAGGAGAAGTTCTCCACAGCCATAGGAGGTCTGGGGGAGCGTCGTCAGTTCCTCCACAGTAGCCGCAGTCAAAAGTAACAACTTTGGCACATTTCGAGTTTCAGAGAACACTTCTGGTGAACGATATCATTGCGAAAATACGAAAAAATGCTGGTCCGTTCTTTCGTTTTTTCCTAATATGATTTTGAGTAAAAGAATACGGGACTTCATGCTGACTATATTGACTACATTACAGGATGTGTCTAATACCCCGTTTACACGATCGAGCAAACACCGAGCAGACATCAAGCAAACGTCGAGCAAACGTCGAGCAAACGTCGAGCAAACATCGAGCTGGCTCGTCCAGCTAACATAATATAGCCAGCTCGTCGAGCCAGTTTTATCGTGTAAACGGGGTATAAATATAAAAAGCGCCCGGGCCTCCGCAGTCCGTATGCTTGACACCCGCGGTGTTGGTGGGTTAAAAAAGGTAGGCGTAGCGGAAAGTTGCAATTTTCTGACAAACACAGCAAATTTCCGACAGAATTCAGACATACGACTGCAAAAAAAATATTTCCGAGAAAGTGGTCAAAATTTCAATTTTGTCCCAAGTCTTCTTCATAGTGGAGGTTTTCGGTCGCAAATTTTGCTTTTTTGACGAAATTTTTTTGACAGCTAGAGGATTTTCTTATAGCCCAAAATATGGATGGGGCAAGATCCCCCACCTCTTACTCCCTACGACGACGCCACTGCCTGACGCCTCCTCACCGTAGCGAGTTGGTCGGTCACTCGCAGTGTGTGTGAGATCATTTGATTGACGTGTACGCCAGCGAGGTGGCGACTTATTGTTGCAGATTCCACGAGCGTATAGTGCCGGGTGGCTTTTTCTGCTTCGACCTCGGCTGAAAACTTAGATAATTTATAGGCTTTCAAATTGTTTTAGCTTCGAGGTCTTTTTGGAGATTTTTATGGAGGTTTCTTTAGATTCTATTGTACAGAGAAAACGTACGAGACACACGATATGACCTGAAACGAACATTTTAGATGCTATTTTCCGTCACATCGTTTTTGTTGAGTGAACAACGCGACGACGACACGCAAAGATCTTAATACGAGATAAAATATGATGAAATGCACAACGGACAAAAATAACGAAAATGCCAAAAATTCAAATTTATGCGTTTGTTGTGTTTTTTAACTTACAAATTTGTCACTTTTAGCCTTGGCTTTTACCAGTGTAGGAATCCGTTTCTTCACTATTACGCGCAAAAGCAGCTACTGCTTCCAGTGTGTCTTAACCATCGCAATTTTGTCCGTCCATCCGTCTGTCACACAGGTGGATCAGTCGAAAACGGTGCAAGCTAGAATTACCAAATTTTTACCATCGACTGCCTGGAAGACTCTAGTTTCAGGAACCGTAAAGCTTTTCCATAAATTTGAAGGGGGTCACCCCGAACGAAGGCGCTAAATGAGAGGGGGTGGGCAAAATTTGCGATTTTTGGCCAATAAGTCGCTGTATCTCAGTAACGGTGCGAGATAGGGCCTAGGCTACTATTAATCACTAATAAGAAGTCGTACACTGGCTTTCGATTGGCGCCGAATTCAATGACCTTAATGACCAAAATAGGGGTTTTGTGATTTTTTTAACGATTTCGGACTGCGACACAAGTCTATATCATTCACAAGGTGGCGCCACGAAACTATCGTTATGCGATCCAGATAGAGAATTTAGTATTTGTATATTAACTTAGCGTGAACACCTTAATTTTCAGCCAAACTACTGAACCGGAACTGCTGTAGGCTTTCGCGCGTCTCGTGAGCATTAGCTCAAATTTCTTGTTTTGGTCTATCAATGACAGTATGCGTGTTTTTAGAAAGCTTTAATTTTTTCTGTTGCTATCTGTTTATATTTGCTTGTATTTTTATCACGTGCTGTTCTCGTTGGCCACATTACGCGTATTGCCTGTTCGTCCGTTCGTCTGTCTGTCTGTTCCAAATGACTCGAAAAACGTAGAAAAAATCAAACCCTTATAGGTCATTAGTGATCAGTACACTAATTTTTAGCTTATAACTTCAGGCGGACGACTGCATAATACGTAAGCACTGGGCCGACATGCGTTTCCAGTCTTGCAGTTGCAGTTTCTGTAACTGGAAAAAATTCGAATTGTGTGAAAACTTGCAATAGGCTAATGTTCAACGTATTGTGATAATGTTATTGCATTTTGTTCGTATTGCGATTGCAAAACAAAACGCATGTCGTGCAAATTATTTTAGCACGATTTGGCGTTACGCCAATGCACTTTAATCGTTCCCCACGTTTATGATACCAATTCTATACCAGTAGCATCTACAGAGGGTCGGCTTCTGTCTCTATCATTTGATTGACGTGTTCACCGAACCGCATTCATTGCAACCGATTGAATGCACACACTACTCATTGACCATGCACTCAAGCTGCGACACTGCATACAGGTCTAGTTATTAAGGTAGTGGGACAGTTTGCATAGTGCCCTTGTTCTCTGGGTTGGGACGCAATGCATAGCGGCAGCAAAGGTGGTGGCGGGCAAAACGAAAAAAAATGTATAACAAAAAAACAGCTAAAAACAAAATCACAAAAAAATACAATTTACTGACTTATTACGTTTATTATTTACAGCATTTTGCTCCAAAAATCAGTCTGCCCAGTAAGCGTAAAAGTGTTTTAAACTAATTCAGATACAGAAAGTTCCGCGCAACCCCTTTCGTTGTCCACTATGCATTTCGTCCTTTTAGACATCAAAGGCACTATGCATAGCGTCCACCAATCGTTATTAAATTTGAGAAAGGTGTCCCGTTCGGTAGGCCTACTTGGGGTATAAACATCAGGGCTGATAATGAGAACGAGGCCAGTATAACGTGAGGCCGAAAACGAGACCATGCAACATGAAAACGAGGACGAGACCTGCAGTGAAAAAGAGTAGGCTTGTATCTAGCATTTAATATTCAGCACAGCAGTCGACCGAAACAGATTTTCGTTTTGAAACCAAGCCTACTTTCAGCTAACCAAACGCGAAATTACTTAGGACTATGCTGCTGTCGAATTTGCAGTTTGCACTTCGTTTTCTAACGACAAAAAGAATTTTAAAAATTAACCAAAATCTACAAAAAAAATCTGTGGCCAGGCTCCCAGTTTTATAAAAAATCTATTTAAAATTTTGAGTGATTTTGCTGACGATATTACGAGCACCCGGGCAGACAAACAAACGGACAGACAGACGGACAGACGGACAGACATTGTCACAGTGTTATATTTTTTTTTATTTGACGGGCAACGTATAAAAATATCACACAACATCTTGAAATACACACAAAAATCTGCTTCCTTTTCATATGCTATCTTTAAAAGTCGCTCGACTTAAAATTTATGTCGGATATTGCAATAACGTCATGCTAGACGTAAGATTATCTAGCCTAACTCTGTGCAGCGGATGAAACCTAATCCGTCTCACGTAGTGCATTAAAAAGCCATCATTCATTCGTTTTCGTTTATTATAATATTCGCACCATGTATGCAGGTGACTTAGGCACAAACCTCATTTGCTGAGACGACAAAGGAAATATTAGCTATCGGCCCAGACGTACTCGTATTATGATCGATTGTTAGTCAGATTACCCAAACAGTCATAAAGAGATTTTGGTCAAATTCTCAGGGGAGCGGTTGTGCATAGGGGCATAGCTCATGGAGGAAGTGTCTAGTTATTGGTGGAGATCTGGAGTTTTTTTACGGATTTTAAAATTTCATAATCAGAACTCTTCACTGTTTAGTAATAGGGAATAAAATAGCTTGATGGCGTAAAAATTTAGGACTCTGGACTCAAGATCAAAAGATCGTGGGTTCGAGTGCCGTTTAACTTTCGGTCAGGTCGCTGCTATAAAGTGCAGGTTACTTTTGTCTGAGAACAAGTAAACCATCAAGATTAAGTCATCTTTCCATCTCGCTGGGGTAGCCTATGGGTAAGTCGAGTACCGGCCCATTTGGCTGGGATTAAGGCGTGGCGCGTTTGCCAGTGTCGGGTGGCACGTGACACTGTGTGATTTTATATGGCAGGTGACGCTCCGCAGCACCGTGATGGGTTTCTCATAAAGAGCTATCCATTGTAACATAACCTTTTAACCTTAAATTCGCAAATTATGACAGGAGTTTGATGAAATTTTACAGAGGAACAGAGAATGGCCCAAGGACCAACCATTCAGATTTCTGTGGCAATGTGATTTAAAAACCCCCTCCCCCAATTCGGGGTTTTTGAGTTCGTGACCCGGCTTTATTACAAACTGCAACTGTATTAAGTTCGTTGTGTTCCCCAGGTGGCAACACCGTTCTCGGCGAAGGTTTGTGCTGTCCAAGCTTAGCACTGATTTACCGCAGTTATCTGTGTCGAGAGCGTATTCGGCGCGGTAAGCAAATAAATCGAATGCGCAGGAGAAATCAGTGGGGAAATTCTAGGCCTATATGTCCACTACTTAGACGCGTTTTACTGCGTCAGCTGGACACGACGGACGGCTGGCTTTTGCACTGGCTTTGCCGTGTATGGATGTAGGATAGAGTTTAGTCCTAAACGAAAAGTGGGGTTCTTGGAATTCAGTTGCATAAGGTGATGTCGTGCTTTAAATTTTCGCATGTTTTTTTTTGCTTTGCTTCAAAACTGTAACATGTACGGAAATGCGATGAAATTATTCTAGTAGCCTACCTCGAAAATTAGCAGAGCGTAAATCTGTAGTTCTTTCAGCTGCACAGAAACTATGCACTAAAACATATAACAATATACACATGAAAACAGTGACAGAATTAAATATCAGCGCTGTTTCTGAATCATAGGCTTAGTTTATTTACTAGTTTACTTCAAAAGTGAACTTAACTTTTACGTTTTACTAATTATATAGTGTTTGAATCAAAACGAATATTGCGATAAAAATTTGTTGGATATGTAGCCTGAACAAAAAATGTTCTTTTCTGCAAAAATTGTACATTTGTCAGAAAGAAAAAAAATTGCTCATATATTGGAAATACAACAGTTCTTTTGTCTTTCTTCAGTGATCTGCAGCTCTTTCCACGGGTTTATAACAGTTACCTATCAATGCTAGCTAGACGATTCTATCTTCAGCTGTTTTTCCAGATCCGTGCAAACGCTGTTTTCTATCAAGTCGTCTCTACCATCTGTATCCATCTACTTCACATTGTCTTTCACCTCACATCCTTTCTTCCTTCCTCGAGGATCGCTTTTACCGGCGCTCCTTTTTTAGTCGGCATGACGTCAGCGACGCTGTGTCCTGTTAATGAAAACGAAGCATATAGGATCATTTCATTTAACCGATGCAGTGGACGATAAAGTAACACAGGTGCGGTTGACCGTAAAGACCGCTTTACTGGGTCGGCTTGAGTGGCTTTTCAGTGAGGATTACTGTTTTACTCGCAGAACGCGTTTACCAGCGCTCCCGGCGTCTATAGCGACCGCGTAAATAGCGTTTTGTTGTAAGGCGAACGCGAAATGAAAGACTGGAGAACGTAACGTACATTTTAATAGATATATGCACAGTACATATACGGAAATTAACTGCGTAAAACATTTGCACTGTAGAATAATACTGCTACTAATAGTAGGGACCTGATAGTAATGTGTAAGTGCATTAGTGGACGGAATAGTGGACTCGCAACTTTGTGGTTGCGGTTCGAATCTCATGGGGGCTGGGCATTTGCAAGCAACCTTCAGCAAGTCGCTAACACACTGCGTGCTCATGTCAACTCAGCCTCCTACCCTCGGCGGGATAAAAAATGAGCAGTACCTTACGAGCGACGGGTTGAAGGTCTAGTGTGGCTGATTGGAGCGCTGATGTGTCTGCTAGCTGCAAACCGCGGGTCTAATTATTCGCAGAGGCGGGCAATGGATGGCCGCATAACTGCGCTGCGGTATCATTAGCCCATTCCAATTAGCTGCCACTTCCGAGATTGCAAAGCGCACATGGTCACGAATCCGACTCATGCAAGCAGCGCTATATTTAGTACCGGATTTCATCTCTATTTATGCACTCCATTAATAGCACAGAAGTCACGCAGGCGTCTTTTTGTATAACTGAACTCCGGTGGCGTCGTCGCAAGAGATAGGTGGAAAATTCTCTCCCCCTTTTAAATTTTAGCCTGCAACTGTAGATTTCTTTTTTGTCGATTTTTTTATGAAGTATACAAAATGTGGGGCCGGAAATTTTCATTTTGTAGCAATTTAGGCACAAAGTTCAAATTTTGAGCAACAAAAATCTCCTGTGTCGAAAAATGCATCTTTCTGCCCCGACGTTTTTTTTCAGCCCACGACGCCAACGTACAAGACTGGCACCACTAATCTGATTCGCTTACTCAGTCTACCGTTAGAACCATTTCTTGGCAAATTTATCAAGTGGCGCCCAACGTTGTTTGTTTCCTATCCACTAAGACGCGCAACGGACACAAATGCAAAAATATGTATGTAGTGGACTTAGACTGTCGGTCCAATTGCTGCACTGATAAGACAATAATAATTCATATCTCGTAAGCAGCGGCTCTTGACTGTCTCCGAGACTTGACGCTAATTGGCCCGAAACCACGCAGTCGCATGTTTTCTGCAGAGCATTAAGGCGTGTTCAAAGGGACGTAACTGAACTGAACTGAACTGACATGGTTTAGTTTTAGTTTTTGACGAACTGACCAACGGGCAAGCAGTAGTGCATTACAGTAGGCACCGTTTAACAACGTCGGTGGCTTACGTGATTACGCTCACGTACGCGCCAACCAATGACCAATGAGCTCGCCCTGCTTTCCCACTGGTCAGTTCGTCAAAAACTAAAACGTGTTAGTTCAGATTAGTTCATATACGTCGCTCTCTATGCGCCTTTGTGGAGCCGTACATACACGAAAGGCGCGGCAACAGCTGTAGCACGGCTGCAGCTACAAGCGATTCCGACTATAGCTATACATTTGTTCATAGCGTGGTCTGTCCTCTCTCTGTCATCTGTCACATTTGTGCACCCTGCTTACAATACTTATAATGCTCAAACCGTTCAACATTACAAATAAGTCTGGTTTTTAGCTTTGCTCGAGTATCTGTTTCAACTATGTCAATATAATGTAATATAACTGCAAAACACCAGATATTAGTATACCGTTTAAACAGTTTTAGTATTTACTGTTGCAGCTTTTAATTAGGGTGTTTACAATTTAAATGTGCTAATTTGTTAGAAAATATTTTCAGATTTTGGAGATCCAAGTGTTTTTCTACACGCAGATTGTGAATCAAACAGCCATTTTGTTAGCTGATCCAATCGTCTTGACGAAATCATAATATATATTTTTGGGCATAAAAACAGAACGTGCTTGTTTACATTAGCAAACGGAGTCACGGCGTCATTTAATGAAAACAATACGCAAGTAAAAAAAGAATCCTGCCATTATAATGCATCTAACAAGGAAGGAAACGCAAATACCAGGAGAGTCTCAGTTTTTGGTCCACCCTGTAGGCGTCCTTGACCGTGTGATAGGAAATAACAACGAAGGACACTACAATGTTGGAGACCAACTAAGCCAGAGCAGATGCATTCAGTGCATTATCACGAACACGTACAGTGTCGTATAGGCCTAGCAGCTCGCATCTGTTCATACTCTAAGCTAGCGATCGATTTGCTGCCATCATTACCGCTAACAGAACACAGCAAACGGACAATACTGTACGCGTTTGTACTGTATGTACTGCGTCTGTAGTCAATAGCTTCGTGGCAAGGAGCAGGTCAATCCCCCGCAAATTATACTATTTATAATTATATTTTGTTTAAAAAATACTTTTTAAAGTACAAAATTTAAATCAGAAGTGACGTCTACAAACTGCTTGCAAACATTTAAGACTAAACGTAAGACTCAGTAAGTCTTGTTCTTTTTTACCTCCTTTTTCTACAGTTGACTGTAATGTGACTGCGGTGCCATAGGCATGTTTTCACTCTAACTTGAACTGCATTGCATTGTATTGTATTGTATTTTCGAGAAATTTAAAATCAACAAATTAAAACCTTGACCACTCGTAACGTCTGCGTCGGAAATTCGCAGCTGTATGTTGAAAAAATTGCAACATCCTCCCCATGGTCTTCCTATAGTATAAGCTCCTATGGTTATAATAGTGTGCGCTTGCAGCTGTGGCTTTTATCGTTAAGTTTATTGTATAACCGCAGTTCGCCACACTGGTGTGCAGAGCAATTCACATGTTGAAAGGCGTCATTTTCTATTCGCCATAATAATTTTCCTGGCAACGTTATGACAACCGCTAACCGGTGCGACAAAATCGGCAACCCCGACCAACGAACAAAAGCGCCTTACTGTCGTAGGGAAAAAACCGCGCGAAGCACTACGACTCATACTTGTTCTGCATGTGCCAACAACATGTTGTTGACCTGATTATGGTCAATACTTTAGTCCACCACCATTCTTCAATAACCAGTTCAAAACATTGTCATCGGCCTCTCACTACTGTCTTTTTTAAAATTAATTTTCATCGCGGTATTGTTCTCAACAGCGAGCCAAGTCGCAGCACGTTTTTTAAGGCCAACGCTTCACAATTTCGACTTGTTGTAGGTTTGCTGTACAACAAATTTAGATCAAATCGAAAGCCTACAGTAAATACAAAAAGCATATAGATTTTGAAAAAAAAATTAGTCAATAGGGGTTTTGTATGGATGGAGTTGCAGAACTTTGTGAACGCCCGTCGTAAGTCGAACAACAGGCTAGCGCCAATCAAAAGCTATGAACAATTCGACAATATTTTGACACTACAAGATATTTTACAGCCCGTTATACGACTACTGACAGTGAGTGTTAGAGAAATGCTCCAGCTGGTACTCCGTTCTTAACAATTCTCAGAAACTAGCTAGTGCTATTAAGCGTTGATTGTTCTCGTTCTCGTTCTCGCCATATTTTGGTCTCGTTAACATCCCTGTTTCTTGTGTCCAATTTTTTGATATTTGAGCGGGATTGTTGCAAATATTCGAAAAGGTAACAGGGGTCCGGTTTCTGAGACACCCACCGTCGATGCAGTGGCGTGGCGTTTGGGCTTAATCACGCAGGGCGCGTCTTTCACCGTGCGTGCGTAATTCTGTAGCTAACAGGAAACCGCCGCAGTGAAGGTAGACACAATGAAGACATCTGCCTGAACTCCCTTTCTGCGTTACAGAGTAACAACAGCAGCCTACTTTGATGATGACGATGAGTATAACGTTGCCATGGCAACCAACATCCGCTAATCAGCAGCAGCAGCAGTAACCTTGCATGTAGACTGACGAACGACTGCGAAAAGCCCCCACCCAGCGATGAGATCCCTTATAACGCAAAATCTCCTGTGACAAACAGCGGTGTCGTATGTTAAAACAGTTGGAAGGCAGAAAACAATAAGTTGTAATTTTCCAATAGACAGCGACAGCTGCAAGTTGCTGAGAAAAGACTATGAGTGCTCACGCTGTGCCTCTAAATTCTTCCAAAATGGGAATTTCTTCAGCTCATGTTTTTTTGTATTTTTTGGAAAACAATTGTTTCGAACATGAAACAAATTTACCGACAGGTTAAAATTTAGGGGATCGCCTTTTTTCCTTACGAGGACGCCACTGATAACAAATACCTCTACGACAAAAAACCCGGAGACAGTAAAAAAACCCTTTATACGCGAACTTCTATGTGACATCTGTAGAAAAAAAACTTTTCTATTGCTTCAAAACAAAACCACTTCTGTAGCGTAAAAATGGTGTTAGCTAAAGCGGCTATTGTACTGGCGTAATACGTTAAAAACACAATTTTCATCACAGGTGGTTTTTCGCGGAAGAAATATGTCACCGATTTGCAGTTGAAGCATGCATGCATAATATAATCCACGACCGGGGTTAAAATGTAGGCGGCCGGCGGGGCAGAAAGTTGGAATTACTCTATTTTTGACAAACACTGCACATTTCCGACAGAATTCCGACACAAAGTCCTGCAAATTTTCAACAAGGTGCTTAAAATTTTAACTTTGCTTTTTAATTTTCCTCAAATAAGTTTATCAGTTCCAAAATAACGTTTAATTTTTTGGAAGAAACTTTTCTACATGAAGAAGATTTTTCTACAAGTTTCTAACAGTCCAAAATTTAGGGTAGTATTCCCCCCCACCTTCTCAACGCTATTGGATAAAGCTGGCTTGCGTGCTTCGTTCCGCCTGTCGTGTTCGTATAGGCTATATGCATCGGTCACTTAGTCGCTAGATTGGCTTAGTGAAAACGCGCCTTCGGTCTCAATAATCAGACTTGGTTAGCGTGTCCGCTCAGTCACGTCAGTATAGCCGTGTTGATAATCCACTTCTTGCTGATAAATCACTTTATCCAGATAAAAATAGCCACCTAGTCTGATTTCTGGATAACCTGTGTCGTAGAAAAAGTGCGATTTTTCCATGAAACATCGTGCTTGTTGTTGTGTAGGCCTACTGTTATTTCGGGCATGTGTATCCCTAACGGACGAAATCTAATAGAACCTAGGCCTACTCAATTTAATGTTACTTGTCGCGCATTTTTAAATATCTGTGATACTTTTGCTGTTTTTTTTGTTTGAAAAAAATAACTAGGCTTGAAAGGTAAATTAACCGTTCAGGCTAACTATGTATTCGTATTTCGCAACAGCATTTTTCTGTGGCCTATATGTACAACAATCGTCCGAAGTGAGAACAGTAAGTGCTAATCGAACTTATGACTTATACGCTCTAGACAGTCAACAAATACATTTACACCTAGCTTACACGATGAAACTAGCTCGACAAGCACTGTTCGAACACACATCAAGCTTTTATCAAACGGTTTAAGTGTATAGATTGCAATGACATAGGTCGACGAGCATTTTTCAAGCACAGATCGAACTGGCTTGATAAATGAATCCTTATTGCAGCAACTTGATGAATGCTTGAGTTATCAAACATGTTAAGCATTGCAAGTGTTCTTCAATCATTCATCAAGACAGCTCGATGAGTGCTTGATGTGTTAACCGACGATCGTTATGGTGTAAGCCTGCACTGCAGTTGATCACGTATGACTGTACCCCTTGGAGTCATTGACTCTTTTTACCACTTCACACATTGTGCTGCAGATAAACAGTTCGAGTGCGACGGCTGAGTAATATCGACACTAAAACTCTGACCGAGTGAAAGCGACAGAAGTACGAGTATAGTGATGAGACCCTGGCGAATTTTTGATGCCTGTAGTCGATACTGTCTAGAGCTTTCGAACTCGAATTCCAAGCCTCACCAGCGACGACGGTTGATTGTACACAGTGACTTTTATCAGCACGATGAATTTGTAAGTAAGTAAGTAAAATTTGGCCTTATCCACTGATATCGGTTATCATTTATTAACCGTCAGTTGTTCTATTTCAAACAGTGGTGTAACAGACGCTGCAATAACTAGAGCCGTAACTGTAAAAAAACTCAAACCGTCAAACGCTGTCGTTGTGTTATTAAGAACAGAAGTAAAAATGATTAAGATAATCGTTTGAAATAAACAGAAAGTGTGTGCTGGCTTCCAGATAGTTTGCTTGGCAGCAATCGACCGAATTACAGTACCGAATTTCGAATGCAGCGAAAATGAGCGGTTTCGGCGAGAAGAAAGAAGAAAAGTGACGACTTTGCTGGCGAAGCGCCGATAGACACAGGACTTGTTGCGTGTTTAAATGTTGGGCTTAATACAGCTGAGCTGTCACTATACATAATTATTTATGGTGCCGTTGGACAGAGTTTCTATAGGCTGTCAGCGGTGACCACGTTTCCCTTGTGCAGCGGTTTGGTCGCAATTTTTAAAGCAAGTTTTAAACTATTAGTCGCCATATATCAAAAACGGTCGGCTTTCTTTAGCGACAGCTGGGCTTCTTGTTATTCTCTCTTTTATTATTACTACTACTACACTGTGTCCCAAAAAGCATCCCCATTCCCCAACATTTTTGATTAACTTAAAAACCAATTACCAGATTTTGACAATTTTTGGTAAAAATATTTCTAACACAACTTGCCATCAAATAACCATTCACTTTGCCACCTCACCCAAAGTTTGTTTTTGCACTACCTGGGGAAAACACAACCAGCAAAATATCAGTTTTTATCTAATGCGATATGATTGCTTAATTAGAATAACGCATAAAACACATTTTGTTTACATTTCTGACACTTTGGCTGACATTTTATCTAGTTGTCCATTTTTTAACTGCCTGCAGTAAAATTGTTTAAAATTTTGGCCCACTATGCGCACACAGGCAAGGAGATGCTTTCTCAGTTCATTGACAGCAGTATCGATAATGTTTTGCTGCAGACCAATCAAGGCTGTGTCAGTCGCTTCTTGACTTCACAAACATTCCTAAACTTCATCTGGTAGACACACTGCTGCATGAGAGTCAAACCTTGTAATAGACTGGCTGTTGGGGTTCACGAATTAAGATAGGTAAAATTTACTGACGTTTTTTCATTTATTTTAACACGTATTATGTTTGGTCTGCTTTCCCCAGGTAGTGCAAAAGCAGACGCTGGGTGAGGTAAAAACTAAAACACTTATTTAATAACAAGTTGTGTCAGAAATATTTCTGCCAAAATTATTAAAATCTGTTAATCCTTATTCAAGGTATGATCGATAATGTCGGGGATGTTTTTTTCAGGTTTTCTGTTTATCTCAACACGTATTTTGCTTGATCTGCTTTTTTAGGTAGTGCAGAAGCACACATTGGGTGAGGTAAAAAACGGAACGGTTATTTGATGGCAAGTTGTGTCAGAAATATCGGTACCAAAAATTATTAAAATCTGATAATTGGTTTTCAGCTACAGTCGAAAATGTCGGGGATGCTTTTTTGGGACACAGTGTACTACTAAACTACTACAACATGTACTTCTTCTTCTTATTTTGTGGCGTCACAGAGGGGAAAATAAGCTGTTCGCGTTTAATTGATAGCCGCACACGCAAATCTCTGAGGTTTTCGCTGGTGTTGGGAAGAAGGTAATTGTAATTAACGCCGCGATTGTGCACCTGTTACGTTATTACCGTTGACATTCACGCAACGGCCCACCGCATAACACCTGTGCAGCAGCTTTTATCACATCCATTCCATAGGCCTACTTGTCGTTATCACCGGCCCGCATCGTTTGCCATCAGTTGATTAAAGCTTAATGTCAAACAACACGTACGCTACAAGCGCACAAACGAAAGCCGAACGTGACTTTTCGCGAACTTCTGCCGATATTTCTGTTTCGCCTGTGAAGATTATCTCGTCTCTGCGCAGCGCTAGGTGGAGATTTCGGGGAACGGACATTCGCCCGCACGGACACCCGCTTGCACGGACATTTGCCCGGACGGTCATTTACCCGTATGAACTGTGGCCTGCTACCCCCGAGGAGGACGCAGAATAGAACAATAGCCCGTAGAGACCAACGCGTTGCTTGCAGCCTACGGGCTAATATTAGCCCGCCGTGACGCTAATTGCGGTACGGGCGTCTGTCCGAACCTGCGGTAGCAGGCTGTAGTTCATATACGGGAAAATGTCTGTGCTGCAAATATAGCAGCATAAGGCTAGACAGTTTAGATGACTGATTGATTGATTGATTATCGTTAATTTGACTGCTTGTTTCAGAGACACGTCAAAATGTTGCAGCTTGACGATCACAATATGACGTCATCGGACAACGACACGCCTATCGGCGTGACCTACTTACTGCGCCACCCTGTACCGAGTTCCCCCACATGGTGGCCCGGTCTACTGTGCCTGACGGTCGCTGCGGTCGGCATCAACGTCGTCACGGGTGTTGTACTGGTGCTCGAAAAATCACTCCAGACAACACTCTACAGCTACCTGACATCACTGGCCGTTTGTGACGTCATTGGCTTGTCGGTTGTCATTCCCATTGCTGCCGTACGCACCTCATCAGGTCAGTCATTCAGACACATATCGTGGCTTGATGAGGGACGCGTCCCCCACAAAAAATAAACTTGCCCTATTTCCCATGCAGTTGGTCTACGTATCTGAAAACGAATCTCTGAAAATACTGTAAATAATGCAAAGCTACGTAGATTTGGTCAAAATACACTGTGTCTCCAAAAAACATCCCCGACATTTTCGACAGTAACTTGAAAACCAATTATCAGATTTTGATAATTTTTGGCACAAATATTCCG
>Ga0209671_1000949_pt1 | contig 22269 bp, 18 predicted proteins | sample WorMetHERISLAND2_2_FD_187401 | JGI IMG/M metagenome (GOLD analysis project Ga0209671, IMG submission 187401) | Marine gutless worms symbiont microbial communities from Max Planck institute for Marine Microbiology, Germany - Olavius geniculatus... | ecosystem: Host-associated > Annelida >... | reverse complement strand
CATTGATAGGTCATCTGTTGAAGGGTATCCCGACCAGCATAATCGACCGAATTTAAGTCTGGGTTGTTTGGGGGCCACATGCCAGGCTCGATCAACGTTGATCACGCAACTGGTCAGTGGCGTCGCCGCTTGAGTGCGTCATCTGACATTTCACGCGGTAGTCTAGCGACACACTTGAGGTGTGGTGGGATCTATAATGATAGTTTCATTACAAATTGTCTCCTGATTCTGACAGGGAAATAATTGTGAAATTCGGTTTATATTTGGTGAAGTTATGAGGCGTACAATAAATGGTGCCATTTTTGGCCCACCCTGTATTTAGGCGGATCAGTGGCTCAAGCCGATCAGAATGGTCCAACGTCCAGTGGCTGCCCGGCGCCGTGCTACATTTATCAGACAAGCTGGGTGAATTCTCGCAATGGCAGCCGAGCCCCGTTGACAATGACATGGCAACGAAAAAACGTGGTAGAAGTTAAGTGGGACACACAAAGTTCATTTGGTAGAAAGTTGCATGCAAGAGCAGCCGATACAATGTACGAGAAAGCGCGTTATGGGGTGTTTACACAATCCAGCAAACTTCCAGCAAATGTATTCAAAATACGCGTGCTAATTCTGGACGTTTGCTGGATCGTGTAAACACCCTATTAGCCAGACTTTGTTTACTACTGCAAGTCGTCAGCCATAATCATCAGGCACATTGTCAGAGATACAAACAAGCACAAAAACACACGCAGCAGAGGCCTACACAGAGCAGCAATTAGTTTGATGTCACGTAGACGTGCGTTGAAATGTGGTTTCACAAATTACCTGGCCTGGAAGGCTGTATGCTCAACGGCAGACGTATAATAACAACCCGTCTCAAAATATTAGATTCGTTAGCGTGTTTCTTTTAGATTTGGGGTTTCAGTTCTTTGACAAAATTCCGGCCGCGTGCGACATGTTTCGTAATAATTAATTAGGACCTATAGTGATAGACGTGTGTTAAATTGTGTCCATATTCGAGCTTAGTTAGTTTATTGAAAATCTTGTGTTAAGCCAGCGCTTGCACAAGTAACTTACGTGAGACGAGACGTGGCAGAGAAAGAAACATGCTCACAATGATTAACTCTGTAGTCAGAACAACTGAAAATACACGCCGTGTTTTGCTGCTGTCTATAGCAGCAGGTGAGCGTTATTATTTTTTTTTTGCTTTTTGAGATTTTACGCGGACAAGCACGTTTTCGTCATGGATTGTTTCGGTTTGAAAAGTCGACAGTAATAGCAACACGCATGAAAAGTCACGTTACTCTGTCGTGTAATCGGTACATCACTGACGTTAGCGTCGCTTTGCCAGCTTACATTATATAGGCACGGTAGTCAACAGGATCTATTGCTGCTGAGACAGAGTTCCTAGCAGAGATGATGGAGAATGGTTCGGTTATACTTACGACTGATGTCTGGAACAACGTCACGGTGACGTTTTCGTCGAAAGATGAAGATGCTTGGAAGCTGCATCTTGCCTACGTGCGAGACCTTGTACTGGAGATCATTTACATCGTCATGGGAACCGTTGTCATGGGAACCGTTGGCGTCGTTGACAACTTATTCGTCATCGTCACGTTTGCGCTGTTTATCAAGATCACCAGCAAGGTATTTGTTTGCTGTTGAACCTTAAATTTAAAAAAAAATTCTGACATACCTTTGCAGCCTACTTACGTTTTTAAATGAAAGTATGTGACAACATATGACAACAATAATTTCCTTACTAATAATGGCCTACTACTGGGATTTGTTTAGACTACATCTGCTGCATGTAGAAAACCAATAGTTCAAAAGGTTGGGCTGTATATATGCTATAGCTAATTAGGGTTATCTCTTCTTTTGATACAACGCCTCAAATAATGTCACGCAGGTACCGTGTTTTGTGTGAAGTCTTGTTCTGTATACACGAACTGCTAGTTTGAGCTCTGTAAACCTTGAAGTTGGCTACTGCATATGAGCAGTGGCGTATTTAGAATTTAAGAAATTTTAATGTTTTAGGAAGCAAAATTGTGCGACTTTTCAGCGCCGTTGAGACCATGGCAGGTTGACCCGTTTAGTACGCCATTGAACACAAGTAGTCGCATTCCCGTAATGGACCTTCACATACACTGCACAGTGCACATATAGTCGTATGTTTAAGGATTTTGTGTTTAATATATGTGTTCAGACGATGAACATTCTGATGGTATATCAGAGTGTGATAGACACGTGTGCATCGTTCTTCAGTTTGCTGTACATCTTCATTGACGTTGACGCCACTCGCATGTCAAGCACTAGCAACAACGATCAGTTCGTCTGTCATTTCTGGCTGACCAAACAGCCGCTCTGGTGCTTCATACACACTTCAACCTACGGCATTCTGCTCACGGCGATGGATCGCTACGTCGCCGTCATCTACCCCGTCTGGTACGCCAGCAATGTAAGAACTTCTCTGTCTTTTAAAAGGTTAAAGGTTAAAGGTGGTGATATAGAGTAGCTCTTAATGGGAAGCCCATCTCTGAGCTACGGAGCGTCACCTGCCGTATGGGATCACACAGTGTTACTTGCCACCTGACACAGGTAAACGCGCCCCACCTTAACCCCAATCAGATAGGCTGGTACTCGATTTGCCTACCCCGGTGGGATGGAAGGCTGAGTTGACCTAGGCGGCTAGTTACATACCGAGATGGTTTACCTGCCCGCAGGCAGTCGCCCATCGCAGTATTAACTCGGCCCGGCGTAGAGTAACTCCGTTATCGGATGAAACGCGTTACCGCTACGCCACGCCACCAACCCTTTAGTAAACAGTTCAGCTGTGTAAATTCGTTAGAGTACAGCGTTTGTTTACTAAACAATCTTTAAGACAAAGGCGGCACCAGCGGCTGCCGAAACGTCAACAAAATATCATGGTCATTAACGCATAGTCAAGCGTTTGTTTTACTAGCTGGCAGAGTTGTAGACAATGTTCGTGTTCTATGGTTATTTTGCTGCAAATGCTTGTTATCATATCTAGACTACTCTGAGATGCATTCTTGCTCAGCAACTTGACTTCAGTAAGAAAATAATTTAATGAGCCTATTTTTCAGTCGTAAAAATATTAATGAGTAATCGTGTGGTCAGTCGTTAATATCTGCTGCACACTTATCGTGGTCGTCGTTGTAGTTGAAGGTGAGAAAGTGCGCGATGCTTGTCGGGATCGTGACGGTGAGCTTGATCGTGCCGGCCTACATGACGCTCGTTGGAGCCTTGAGCACCGATATCATTGGGTCACGCTGTGTGCCGTGGATTGTTCACGGCAGCGCGCCGGCAAGGAAAGCAAAGAACGTGTCGACCGTGTTCATCACGTACCTACTGCCGCTGATGACGATGACCTTCTTCTACGCCAGAATCAGCTACACTCTTACGCACAAAGTGTGTTTTGAATTACGTCGGAAAAAGAAGATATGAATGCTTAGTTAGCTAGGTTTATCAGCAACTAAAACTCTTTTAAGAGTCAGTTTTTAGAGCTGCTGCGGAGAAGCAATTGTTATAATTACATCGACATTTATGCTATTCAGTATAGCTGATTAGTGATTACGTTTTCTGTAGTAGGCCCAATGTTTGTTGATAGTCATGACAATTTCTGCTGAAAATAGAGATAGGCCTATAATATGTTACGCTATATTTATTTCAGGAGATTATCGGGAGCAGTTCGGCGGAGAACACGGCAAAACGCAACGCGGTGATGACGTCACTATTGGTGTGCTTTGGATTCATCGTCTGTTTCACGCCATTCCATCTCCTCGTCATTATCAACTTATCAGTCCCAGGCGTCATTGACTTCGGCAGCTGGTATCACCTCCTCACCGTCGTCCTCATGATGGCTAACAGCTTCATCAACCCTTTCATACACGCTTTACTACTACTACTACTACTACTACAGATGTTACTACAACTACTACTGTTCATTAACCTTTCCGTCTGCAACGACAACAACAACGACGACGGCAACAACTATTACTGTCGCTATTACTACAAATAGGCCTACTACTATTACAACCACTGCTGTTACTACTACTACTGTTGCAACTACCACCACTACTGCTACAGATAGTACTATAGCAGCAACTACTACTGCTTATTAACCTTTTCATTCACGCCTTACTACTACTGCTACTACTACTACAAATATTACTACAGCAACTACTGTATAGTTCATTAACCCTTTTATCTATGCAGCCAAATACCGTAAGTTCCAGACGGGTGCCCGACGTCTGGTGTTGAAAATGAGACAGATACTGCTGCGCCAGTCGCAAGTTTCATCCTCTAATTGAAACGCTGGGGTCGTTGAGAATGAATGCAGTGTTACAGCACTGTAAATTACAGCACTATATTGTTAGTTTGCTTTGTTTAGTTTTTTTTGTTTTTCTTTGGTAATGCAGCAATAACAAGATAAATGTTTGGCGTGAAATACTGCGATATATCAAAAATATTGCAATATAAAAATATTGTGGTATATAAAAAAATCAGCTATTTTTGCTAACGATACAATACGATACGATATACAAAAAGGATAATATCAATATTTTCGATATCAAATCATTATTATACTGCATAGTATGCGGTTGGTAACGGTGTTGTTAGTGACTTGTGACACTTTGTCTTAATGTCAAAACTCCACTGTTTTGATTTGTGGCGGTTTTGTCGGACAACAAGTCATACAACAAGCTGAACAACGTGTTGGCATGTTGGTATGCTGTGGATCTATTGTAGGCCTTTGATTTGATACTGCCGTGCGTCGTTTTGAGGTTATTTTAGCTCGTTTTATTTTACATCATTTTATCTCGTTACACAACTTGTTGTGCGAATTTGCTGTGAACTTTCAATTTTATTGTGGATTAGTGATACTGCTTGTTGTACAGCATATTCTCTAAGAAATTCACAACGAATCGATGCGAATGGAGTTTGAGCCTAACTGCACTGTGACAGATGTTTTTGTGACTTCTGTAAGCTCGAAACAGAAACGTAGGCTAATTGGCTGTGTGAAAGCGTTTAAGTTCTGCACTGAATGTCTGCACTTAACACGCACGTAATGCACGCAGTGGCTTCTAGCCCCCTAATTTAAAATTAAAGTCGGGTGCAACTTTCCCCTAGATTTGCATGGGCTTAGGTTTTCCCCTAATTTTTGACTCAACTTTCCCCAACAATTTTTGGCTTTTTTCTCCTCTAAAAAATTTTATCAAAAATGTAGATTGAAAAATGGGGGAAGTAAAAAACGGAGGGGAAAGTTTAGTTAAGGGTGTAGATTGGCCAGTGAAAATAGGGGGAAGTTATGTTAAAGGTGTAGAGTAAAAATAGTGGGGGAGTTTTGTTAGAGGTATAGATTGAAAAATAGGAAAAAGTGAAAAATAGGGAAGAAGTTTTGATTTACAACCTTAACAAGACCTCTCCCTAAGTTTTCAGTAGGCGCAACCTGCGCTTACCAGGTATAGGGATAAGCCACTAAATGCATGAACACTTCGTGGTCGTTGTCATCATCTAAATAGTTTGCAGTGCGCCGTCTGCAAATACAGGGTGTTCCAAAAAAACGGATATCCAATTTTATTTTTGGGATAACTTCGGTAATTCAGCACCGATTTTAACCATTCTTTCACTGTTACAAGCAGAAATTTATGGCGCGTAAACGTGAAGTTCTTTCACCTACCGCACCTTTATTGTGTGACCATATTACCTAGCAAAACAAACATTGTCAAAGCTACAGTGGTCTCGGAGAACAGACAACACATAAAGATATCAATTTCGTAGCATAAAATAGCTAAGCTCACTTACTTATTCACAGTAGTGCCTTGTGACGTCATTGTTACGTCATATTGTGTTTATTTACTTTGTTTACCAGTAATAATTTTTAGAATAAATCGTTTGATATGGGCAGAATAACAAAGGATGCTCGCTGTTTGATCATGGGCTTACGAACTGAGAACTGTTTTGCTAGGTAATGTGATTACATAATAAAAGTGCGGTGGATAAAAGAACTTTACATTTACGCGCCATAAATTTCTGTTTGTAACAGTGAAAGAATGGTTAAAATCGGTGCTGAATTACCAAAGTTATCCCAAAAATAAAACTGGGTATCCGTTTTTTTGGAACACCCTGTATAACGAGAACAAAGGAAAACTGCAGTGTGTAATCGATCATATCAGAAGCTGTCGATTGAAAGCAGTGTTTAAAATGTTTTGAATATTAAGAAAAATGTTGGTGATGTTCTCGGCGTTTTCATTTTTCTGAGGGTTTTAAAGTCAGTAACATGGAAAACGAAAGTTTCAGTCCAAGAACCATTGTTGATGATGTGTGAAATAATGGCTAAAGCTAGAAGTTTTGGGGGATGGTGAAATGTTGGTCGATATCAAATACCTCTGAGAGATACCTCTGAGTGAGGGGAGTTAACATACAATGTAGGCAACTGTTGCTGTTAAGAACAGTCGTACTTTTGCAGAATGATTTACATAATTCACTTTTGCAGTCTGCTAATGAGGACAGTTCGAAATTTGATCAGATGTATTCACAGGTAGTGTATTTTTCCACAAATTATTTTGAAGCACATTACACCTCTGAGTAGACTTTATCTCGAGAGATTGTTCGTTGTTCGGACTGTTATGCTTTTTGTCTCTTTCTCATTTATATATTATCAAATTCATGCAGTGATGCACATAAAACACGCACTGAAAGACGGCCAATTAACGCAAAGATCGATTTCAAAGTGAGACAGAATGGAGTGGTCCCGACAGCTGCTTTTGCTGGATAATAATTCTGTTTGAAAAAAATTATGTTTTTTTCTGGGTTCCTGTTTAGTTTCCGATGGCCGACATCGAGCTGATCATGTCTCGACTAAAGCAGACGGTTGACCCGACGCGACTTAGTGAACTGACTGGTTATGGCGCTCTGACCTTCGAAGACTTTCATCAGATGATCTCCACCATCTCTCAGGGTCGCCTAACTGACCATGAGATCATCACCCTGGCCAGGTAACATACATAGAATAATTTGAAACAATCAGAGCTCTCGCATCTCTATCTTTTAAATGTTGCAGTGGACTCATGTCTTGTGTAAGAACTCATATTTAACCGGCGTCTGTTTACAACTTTACTTTGTTGTATAGCTGAAATTACTAAATACTGTTTTCTCTGTTTTTTTTCGAGTGACGTTTGTTCAACAGTCCAAACGAGTACAAACAAAGTTATCGGCATGTATTGTACCGGTGTATTTCTCGGGACCAAGGTCTTCGTCGTGAGGTGCATTGAAAACAAACAATAAAGTCTTGGTCTTGGTCTTGGTTCGGAAAAAAGTAGTTTTAGTCTTGATCATGAAAAATTTCGATTTTATCTCTGCGTTATTGGACACAGAGCACGTCCACTCCGTGTCTCCATAACATTTTGTGGGTGCATTGAGTGCAGTATATTTATGTTGTATAAATGTTGTCCGACAGATACTACCAGGATCGTGGCATGGAGGATAGCGGCAGTGTGGACGCGATGATCGGAATGCTGCAGGAACAATTGAAACGAAACGGTTTTGACGAATTCACGAGCATTGAACATCAGTGCATGCACTTTGACATTAACAGGTTTACAACTTTACCGGCTACACTTGTCAAAAAATCAAAGATTAAAGAACTGCTTCGCTGTTTCTTTTCAGGTTCTGCGCCTTACGAATTAAACTAGAAATTAGTATTGAGTTAAGCTTATATCGTGACATCTGTAACAAAGTAAGCCTCTATATTTCATGCATTTATAACTTTATCAAACACTAACTGATTTTCCCCAAAAAACATTTACTAGCCAAATGACAACTTGAAATGTAGTCAGTTTTAGAATACTAAAAGTTACTTTGTAACTCATTTTTATATATTCTTAAGCTGACTATTTTTCACAAGGTGGTAAGCGACGTGCGGTTGAAATATGAGAAGTGATAATTTAAAAACTGACAGTTACTGCAGGGTGACGAAAGAATTTTGAAAATAGGTCAGTATTTAATAGAATCGTGACAAAAACTTTTGCAACCCAACACCCGTTGTGTGTGGTTTTCTGTTATAGGTCGGGCTTTATCGGTCAGCAGCGTCTGAGAGCCGTCTTTCTGGCAATGCGTGTTCCTGTTGAACTCGATGTACTGCGAGCCGTCATACAGGCGTCAGTATATATTATATCTGCTGGAATTCTATTTCTAGAGTTTTTTGGTGTTATGTATAACACTTTTCAGACTGTGGAAACTTAAAGCTTGGGACTCAATTTAAATAAAACTTTCTAACAATGTTTTAAAGATAGGCCTATTCCTAAATTTTCATGGAGTTTGTCTTTTCAGTCTCTACGTTAGTTATGCATAAGTTTTGTAGGTTTTACTTACAATTTTATTTTTTCTTCAGTTTTTCGTAAGTGTGATTTTTTCGACGTTTTCTTCTGAACTCGACGCATCAGTCAAATCTCTTTACAAATATCAAGAGTGAGTATTGTAATGGCGCATGCCCTGCAGTTTTTCCCATGAGTGACAACGCTGAATTCTGTTGTGGGTATGCGTGGTTGTTAATGTTCAGAATGCCGGTCAATGAGGCGGGACAAGTAGAGTACCGGGCGCTCATCGGCGCACTCAACTGGCGCCAAGCTGCACCACCAACAGCAGCTGCTGCAGCAGCTGCAGCTGTCAATCATCCTGATGCTGGGCCGGGGGCACCTGCCGGGGGGCGGAGCAATGAGCAGCAGGTACAGGTGGTACGGGCCGACGCACTGATGCAGGACCTGACCGCTTGAAACTGTCCGCTTCACTACACATTTACAACACTCTCTCTCCACTTACTTTTTTATATTCGTATCATCTTGGAAACATTTTAATAATCGTTATAGTAATAAGAAGGACAAAAGTAATTTGGCAAAAGGCGGAATCGGCGGAATCGTTCGTTTGTATTTGCCAGAACAGGTGACAGCAAAGGACTGGCGGTTTGGTTTGGGTGCAATTTGGAATTGCATATTTTGGCTAGGGGGTTTGACCCCCTAAATATCCCCTTTTCTAGATGTCAGAGATTAAGTGTGTGACTCGACTCTACAAGAAGTGTAGCTGGCAACTGGCATCTGAATTCGTCGCATGGATCTGACAGACGACAGACCGACCACACTAAGTACGGAGAAATATGCAGCAATAATCGCTTGCAGCGGCGGCGATTTTGTTTAATAACAATAAGCTTATTTCAATTAGGAGCACTCGGAATCAAAGAGCAGAAACTTATTTCACCAATGCCGTTGTAGTGATAGTGCATCTTACTATAATGTGTGTCTGTCTGTCTGTCTGTCTATGGCGCCTTCTGTGTTGCGCGGTCGCAGACTCCGACCACGTGGCCTTAGGTACCTGCGCCCATACCTTGCCCCTTACCTACCCCATGGGCAGCCTAAAGGGGGGTTAAATTGGGGGGTAACGGAGTGTACCCCCCGTTACTGATACTAGGTTACCTACGGTATCGTGAATTGTATTATGATTGTGAAAGTATTGTAGGCCTACGCAGAGCACAGTCAGTGTGATGCGGGCAATGTCACCTTTTATGATTTTTGCTGTTTTCGATGTGCGAGTTCTTTAATATTGCCGTTAACAAGTGTATAAACTGATGTTTAGTGCATTTTAGGTTTAATTACGGTAAATATCAAGTAATGTGGCTGTTGTCTGTTAATGCCATCACGACGCAATTAAGACATCGTTAGGGCCTATTGGACAACAGCATTATTACAGTGACGTGTTAATATCAATACTGCATATTGTTATTTGTTGTACGTGCATCACTTTTAGAGTATTTCGCAACTTTTCTTATGCTATAATGTGATATAGCCTAGTTGTTTTGCTTTTATTTGAAAGTACTGTGTTCTTTTGGAATTTCTAAAATATTGAGTTAGGCTTCTATCAAAAATGAAGATACTGTATCCATCGATTGCAGTCAATGTCGTGTCGTACTGTACAGGGTGGGCCAAAAAATGGCACCATTTATTGTACGCCTTATAACTTCACCAAATATCAACCGATTTTCAAAATTCTTTCAATGTCAGAATCAGGAGACAATTTGTAATGAAACTGTTACTACATATCTCACCACACCTTAAGTGTGTCGCTACACTACCTCGTGAAATCTCAGATGATGCACTCAAGCCGGCGACGCCACGGACCGGTTGGGTGATCAACGTTGATCGAGCCTGGTATGTGACCCCCAAACAACCCAAACTTAAATCCAGTTGATTATGCTGTTCGGGATGCCTTTCAACAGATGGCCTATCAATATTGACGATTCACGACAGTCAACCAGCTAAAGAAAGCCGTTGTCGCTGAGTGGGGCAAAGTGCCGCAGCGTTTAGTTGATCGCGCCATTGGTCAGTGGCGTCGCCAGTTTCGATGCGTCGTCCAGCAGCAAGGCGGACACATTGGAAATTTAATGTGAAAACTGTAAAGATGTGATTTCTAGACAATAACTGAGACAACAAGCGCGTTGTTTCTGCTGTTAATTTTTTTAAAATGTGCGGTTACAAAGTCGTCTTGTTTTTGATTGTTATTCTTAAGACGCTGACATTTCACAAGGTAGTGTAGTGACACACTTAGGGTGTGGTGGGATTTGTAGTAAGAGTTTTATTGCAAATTGTCTCCTGATTCTGAGAGTGAAAGAATTAAAATTGGTTAATATTTGGTGAAGTTATGAGGTATACAAAAATGGTACCATTTTTTGGCCCACCCTATGTCTACTTAAGCAGAAGAAACTTTTCGGATACCTTATGAGCACTGATTATATTGACTATATGCGATAATCACGAATTTACGTATGTTTGATTGGTGTAAAATTACTAGAAGTTATATGATGTTGTTCATATTGTACTAAAATTCTGACAAATTACTGTACTAATCACGTTTTCGGTTGTTTATTTAGTAGTTTTTGTTTAGCGCATGATTGTTGGGCCCTACGTGAATAGATTGACTTGCGATTGAAATTTCAAGACAATAATAATACGGCTTATTGTGTATGGCAGCCAGTGGCTGGATTGGCATAATACATTATACATACATACATACATACAAAGACAACACACTAATACTTACAATATATACAATGCAATAAAAATAGTCAAGCATAGATCGAAACTTTAAGCATTATAGACCTACCAAGACCACATAGACTAGACATTACGACCAAGGCTGCAAGTTTCGATCTTGGGACAAAACTATGGTTTCGTTATTCCAAGCTCGCACTATTCCTTTGCAGCAAGCAATATTGGCACGATATTGGTCCAATATTGCACGCATTATTGGGCCAATATTGGTTGCGAATATTGGTCCAATATCACCATGTGGACGCTTTGCCTATATTGCACTAATATTGGCCCCCAATAGACAAAACGTCCACAATCCACATGGTGATATTGGACCAATATTCGCAACCAATATTGGCCCAATATTGGACCGATATTCCAGAACAATATAGGTTCAATATTGGAAACCAATGTTGGCGCGATATTTACAAACCGTCGCCTCCGCAACATCGTGCCAATACTGATTCGCCAATAATGGGCCAATATTGCAAAACGTTAATGCTCAATATTAAGCTAACAAACAATGATATCGCTGCCGTCCGCGATATCGTACAGTGGAATAATGGGTGCAGTCAAGCGCGACTGCACAAACGACAGCGTTTAGGCCACAGTAAAACGACCATAAGTGAAATAATTGCGTTAAACCACTGACTGCTAAATGAACAGCCTTACCACTCACTTAAGCTGCGTTTTGATGCCTAACGCGTTAGTGTTAGTTCATAGACAAGTATATTATAAATACGCTAATTTATGCATGTCGACTAATACTTTTAACAGTTTTAATAGTTTTGGCTAATAGTTGCTGACTTTTTCGAATTTTTCGTCGGCGTGCCGTCAGCAGGAATTAAAACTTTTAGCCAAAACTATTAACGCGTTAGGCATCAAAAACGCAGCTTTATAATACCACTGTAGACCGTTGATATTGATAGCATATACCCCAGTCAGTAAGTAAACCAATAAAATGTGTTGAGACAAAATTTTTGTTAAGAGGACTCCAGATTTGTGTTAAAGCTACAACAAAACTAAAAACACAATTGCATGCAAATGGAACGCGATTTTGTTTCATCTGAGTACAGTTTTGTCGCCAATGCTGGCTTTACCGATTAATTCATGCAGCCTAAGTCGCTTATAAAGGTTCTGGTGTAATTTGGAATTAGTTTCAGAACACACGTAGCGGTTTCATTGTCTACACGTGCATGTGTTGACCTGTTTACAATATTTTTGCTATCTTTTCTCTATCTGTCCGTCTGTGTCTGACAAATAAGCGTGGTTGGGTGCCCAGGGAGCTGTATAGCGTACGCTAATGTTTCGTGGCAGTGGCAGTGACCATGTGCTGTACTGTTGTGGCAGACTACTCGCTATTTGGATGTAGGGTCCCAGATGACCGGGCTACTAGCGTGCCGTAGGCCTAATACTTACTACTCGCAATATGCGTCTGTATGCTGCATGTAAACGCAGAATACAAAATGAACTGTACAGATTTTTGCTAAACACACTCTGCAGCCGAATAGCTAAATGCGTAAAATACGACTGTTAATATTGTTAATATTGTGAAAAACACAACGGTTAAGAATAGTTGGCCTAATACAGCAAGTGATACTATAGGCCTGCGATGCGTGTAAATCACACCTCACACGATAGTGTGAGTGTTGTAAGGACGACCTTCAGAGTCAATGGGAAAAAGCAAAATTTGACCTACACTACAGCCGACCAAAAACCCCTGAACCGATCGTCACCAAATTTGAATGGCGTGATTACGTCGTGGACTTTTACCACGAAAAAAATTTGGCTCAATCCGCTCAGGGGCTTTTGCTCCCCATATAGGTGAAATCCTGTTCGAAGTTTACTACACTTTTTAATGCTTGAACTCGTCTACAGGCGAGTCCGTTAAACCGATTTTTACGCTTAATACGTCAAATGGCGCGGTTCTGCGCAAGAAAGTGCTTTTTTAATGTTACAAAATAAAAATTTAATTTTTGATTTATTTATTCGAAAAATTCGAAAAAATACAATGGCGCTTATGGAGAAAATTAAAAAATTCTTTAAACTGTCATAACTTCGGTTGTGTGCAAGATAAAGTCGTAATTTTTTGGTTCTAGGATAAGGTTTTCGGGAACGGCCTAATTAACGGCGACATTTATATTTACCCCTAATTGATCCCGTTGCCATGGCAACGAAATTTGGGACAAAATTGGCTATAACTCGGTTTGTACAACAAATATCACCAACATCCTTGCATTCGACGGAGGTGCGGGTTGAGGGTTTGGCAATTAGATGACGTCCTTCGAAATTTACCACAGCCAACCTTGATTTCCAGGTATAACGAGCGTAATACGAGCAGCAGCAGTAGTAGACACATCCAACGTTCTGTACCCGACCGAGGGTATACTGCTCTGCCTTAAAAAGGTAAAAGGTAAAGATACGGATTCTGCTAAAGCGCTTTTTACATGCGTCAGGCTCATTCCCCGACTTTTGGCAATAAAACAGCAAATATATATGTAACTAAGATTACGCAAATGATTTTTGCTGTTTTATAGGACTGATATCATCACATCGACCTGACACAGTTTTTTATATATATAAAATAAAAGGCAGCGAAAAGCAGCGGCATACGGGGCTTAGTCAGAAATGTCAATTGGAAAGCTCGTCTCCCTTTCCCTTCCCTTTCCCCCTTTCCGTCCCTTTCTTTTCTTTACCTTTTCTCCTTGCCTTTTCCCTTTTCAGTTCCTTTTTTCTTTTTTTTCTCCCTTTTCTTTTAGAAGAGGGCCCCCTAAATTCAGCTAGGAGGTTTGGGGATTGCTGTGAGCTCCTCCAGCTGGGTCTGGAACACAGCTAAAATCGAATTTGGTGCATTTTGGCTTTAAAATATGAGATTTGATGGCCACAATTTTTATCATTTTTTTGAGAATCAACTAAACAAATTGGCAAGTTTAGTGCAGTCCAAACGTGTGCTTATGTATTGTCCGGAGGATTGAGACGGGGTAGGGGCTCCAGCTCCCCTTCCCTTCTCTACGCCACTGGCGAAGGGAGAAATAGTTGAAATTTAACAATTAATAATAGTAAAATCTTATACAGAGCTAATGACCAACAAACTTATTACTGCATCGAAACGAACACAGAGAAACAATAAGTCGACGTCTAAGGCAAATGTCAAAAGTTCGAATCCAGAATTTTGATTGGTGGGGGGCAAGTCAAGCGCTGAAGGCGCAAGAATAAAGGCGCTACAGGCGCCGAGAATAGCCTATGCGGGGTTGGATATTGGGATAAGTGACTTACCATTGCCAGAACTTGTTTTTTTTAAATTTTTGGGTCAGGAAATGCGTGTTTTAGTGTATTTTAAGTCCTTCTCGGTGCTAAATTGCTTCTGCGCTGTAATATATTCATACCTCGAGTACGCTTGTCCAGTCCATATGTTCTGGGGGTGGTAAGAAAGCGTCGCGAGCTCCTTATAGAGTCCGAGGCAAGGCCTCAATTGAAATCGAATTGAAAACATTTTAAATGTCATAGAACGCATCTGATGAGAAAAGTTTTCATGCACTTTTGGCATACCGGGGCAATTTTGGAAACATGGTTCATCCCTTTGCCTTTTAAATCCGCAGTATGTTACTCAGAGTAACTGTACTAACAAGACCCGGCGAAAAATCCAATCAGTTGCGGTTTGTTTCAGTTTCTATACTATTCTGAAAATTGGATTTTCTTGGATAGCAATTCAATTTAGCATGCCGCGACAATTTTATTCAGAATTTTCTCCAGGGGCCGATTACCAAATTCCAAGGTGTTCGCACTGTTCTCGACAAAGGCGATCATGATTTGTGTCGGCGACTTTCCCTGCGGGGAAGTTTCGGTGAAAGTCGGCGTAATGGAATTTGGGCTTAACTTAATGCGTCACGAGATCTTGGTGCTTTAAATCGACTTTTAATCGGATTATCTCTGGCGTAGCTCTGTTCAGGATAGAAAAAAATTCGAAGTTGGAAACGTGTTTACACTCAACAGCTATAAACGACAAAATCCTCAATATATGCTCTGAAGTGAATGGAGATGTGCAGTAAAGTTTGTTTAAACGTTTAAAAAAATTTTTGAAACTACAAATTTTGTACGTTTCAGAAAATATTTACTACAATTTATTTTATCGAATACCGGTACTTATTGTAAATATATGTATAAAAACTTTGGAAACTACGACAGGGACAACGTGGACACTTTTTTGGTTTAATAACATTTTGTGAAAGTTTTAATAACATTGTCAGTAAAAATTTTCGTTGCAAAAATCGGCCTAATTTACGAAACTTGTCTCTACTCGCATTCAGGCGTCTCGACTGCACGTTTGGACACCACGAAGTTTGACAAATCCTAAAACGCTTTACCTCTGCCTGTTCGTTTACTCGCGAACTGCATTGCAAGGTATACGGCGACTTTTAAATTCAGGCATCGTGTCTGTAGCTTTGTCTGCGTCTGTCCGTCGTTTGTCGTCTGCTGTCACCGCGGACAGACTTGATATAACAGTTTTTCGCGGTCAAAGGTCGCCTTCCATTACAGTTTACGAGCGCGTTGCCTACCAGCTTGCCTGTGTCTGTCTGTCCGCCAAATTACTCGAAAAAAAATTGTGAACGAATTTTGATGAATTTTTGACGACAGGAAAACATGCATGACTGCTCACACAATCTGTATCATGCGTATTGCATTGTATTAGAGCACAGGTGAATAATTTTAAATTTTCCGCAATGAGATGACATGACACATGAGTTTTTAAAGTAAGTAATTATTTTTTGCTGCTGGAGATAATGTCGATGACGATGAACCGGCAAAGATATCTTTAATTGCACAGTCTCCAGAACTGATCCGAATTTTTCTGAGCGAAAAGTTATGGAGCTATATATCATTTATTTTCGTCAGTGGATAACACTGTATCTGTATGGGTAACCGGACGCACAATTGCAGTTATTGATCCTTATTTATGTTCGTAATTTTAACAGTTCTGAAAATTATTAGCAAAAAATGAGCAAAAAAATAAAATACAAAAACAGTTTAATTTTCATAAGTCGTATACCGTACAACAGTAAAATATGGAACTGTGATTCGTCTGCGACATATAGCGCAATAATAAAGGTGCATAATTGATAATTGATTGATTGACTGAAAAATGAGAAGTATGAGTGACTTACAACGCGACTTTTCATCCACATGAAAACTACATTTAAAATGTGTACAATAAAACCAAAACTAAAACTAAACTGTAGCAAAATCGACTTTTTTTTAGTTTTTAGGGAGATGGCTGTAACGGTGCCAGATCGACGCATGCGTTGAGGTATAACAAGACAAATGGCAACTTATGTCATCGACCATTATTGGAAATTCTTTTCTCTCAGTTCCTAAAATGGGGCAATATTTTATGAACTTCGGGGAGACAATTTCCAATAATCTCCTCGACGCCAGTCACCGTTAGTATAATATTAAACGGGTCTCAATTAAACGCCGCGTCTCTAATACAAGCTGGAGGGAACGAAAAAGGTCCTAAAAGAATGCTAAAGAAAATGATGCGCGCGATGAGTACATTAGATTGGTCACAATCTAATAATATTTTTTGTTTACTTTTGATAGGCTACCGGTAGACAGTTTAGTTTGTGTTTGGTCTTCGTACAAGAAACCTTAAAACTAAAACTGTTTTAAAAGCGAGGTTTTTTTCTATGCGTCTCTATTTTGTGTCATGTCTTAGCGATGTGTTTTTAGTAGAATTTCACCGCAATTTGGCATTTGTGCGTGATAAGTCCATTCGGCTCAGTAGCAAATTAGATCATTTCTCAACTGAGCTTAGTTAATCTTTACTTTGGCGAGGCAATGACTTGTGTCTGACTACGCTATAATTAGTAACACAGTAACACACAGTAAAACAGTATTTAATAAAATATGTGACAAACGCACATAATACAATAGCAAAACAGAAGAGAAATGTAATTTAACAAGGTAACATAGCATAAAATAATTAGACACAGTCAAAAAGTGATCTAACTAAAAAAGACTGTTTACTACAAACAGTCAACACATAATCATGTCCACGAGGGCGTAAACTGTCTGGACGCTCGGCGTAACATGACAGCAGTTCATGAAGACAGTGACCAGATTTCGTAATACTGTGAAAAAGATCACGTGAGCAAGATTCCGCAATATCATTAAAAGACATAATCTGAGCAGTGTAACCAAACCTATAGAGACGTTTCAAGGTAGACTGTAATTTATTCATTAGTTCCACCGTTAAAAATCCTGACCAGAATCGGTTGAATTAGTGATGAGCGGGGCAAAAAAACCAAAATAAAACGACGGCGTAAAATATGAAAAGTGTCCTCTCGGTATCATCTTAACTCTAAATCAGTGGATTGATTGGTTGATATAAATCCCCTGGTCGTAAATATCTGCAGCTGTTTTACTGTGCTTAATTAAAGTGAAAACTTTTAAGTAGCAAAGTCGTCTTGGTTGTATTCAGCATTCTCTCACTACTACGTGTTGGACCTACTACGCTCCACTTCGTCGCTAGTCACACTGGCTAGATCGCAGTGGTACTGTACATATAGCATAACACAATGTTTTTTAAATTTTTAATGTCTTATAAGCTATAATCTACTTGGAGTTACGAAATATTATAATATTTTAAGTGCATTGAACTACTATCTTTCAATCGGCTCTAATCTTCTGTCGTGAAGCGTAACAGACTGTCGCTTGGCTTCAAAGGGTGAGGCGCCGGGAGCCAAGAAACGGTTTCCAGCCGCTTGGACTTTATGACGTTCGGCGACGCCTCCGACCGGAAACCATACACTTCCATAATGTCGGCCAGCAGCACCCGAATGTTACTACACTGTGTGCCGGATGCGGACAGCAAACTTGAATCCGCAGTATGTTAGATCCGCATTCCAAGATGCAGAAAAGTTGCGAACACGTCGGCCAGTGACTAGCAGTCATTTAAAAGACCTATACATACACACTTGTCTCGGAGCGAACTGCACGTTGTCTTGGTCCATATATTAGCCAAGTTATGAATGATTTTTAAGAATTTTTGAAAATAATTCTAAAATTCTGACTTACAATGTTAATAAATTTTCGGGTATTAAATGCACAGGTATTTTTTGAAGTCATCGAATTTCAGTTTTATTATCGTCTAACTTTATCAGTAAAATGAATACTGACATCTTATTACGTGTGGTATAATGCAGTCAGTAATAAGATTGTGTTGTCCAGCAGCGGAAAGTAATGATAGTAAATTCATACATACTCGTAGAAAATGTTACTGATGTATAGGCCTAGACTGTGAATTTTTTAGTTTAACATTGATTCTGAGTAATTATTGAACACCCCTCGTAATTACCTACTGTTTGCGTGCAGATCACCTACATTGCTGTGATTTTATAATCCGTAACTCCGCATATCCGCCGACCGCATTTTAGGTGCTGGCAAAAAAATTGCCCGCGGACGATCGAGTAGCATTCCCGCAATCTCCGCCGACTGCCGTCCTTCCAATGACGTCACTGTCGGCTAGCTGTCGATATCGTTTCCGGTTCCGGTTTGGTTGAAGTGTGTAGCCGGTGGCTACGAACGCGGTGGAAAGGAAAAAAGAAAAATGTCTTTCGGTGCGTTAATGATTAGCGGCGTCGCGTTTTCCTGACTGGTTGACAACAGACGATGATTTATCCTACGTCAGAATGACTCACACGCACCTGCGCGCCCTCACCGCAGACGCAGCCTCAGCGACGACCTTTTCGCGTCAGCCGCCTAGAAGTCAACGGCTCTAAAGCTCGCAGGTGTCCATTAAACGCAACAAACGCAATGGACGCAGCTGACGTAAGCGACACAATGACCACAACGCAACGATGGAAGCGGTATTTTTGCGTTGTGTCAGTTGCATGCGTTGCTTGGATGGAAACCGTTCTTTAGGCTCTATAGGTTACGTGTAAGATGAAACCGAAACAACTGAAAAATATATAGCTTTGAATGTTTATTTCGTTCTACGTGCAACTACAGGATGACTGCGCTACTCGAAATGTCGCAAATTTTATCCGTTAGTCCCCACGCGGAAGCTTCTCTCAGTCACTGACAGCCGTGACACAGTAAGTGAAAAAAAGCTGGACACCGTCCGTAAGTAAGTAAGTGGCAAAGGCCGACTGAGCTAAGGAAGCAGTTGCATTTGTAAACGTTGTTTGATCGTGGTCGGTAAATTGCTGTTAAGTCAGAGCTAGTGCCAGTAAATATTTAAACACCCACACACCTGAACACACGCCTGCCCTCCCACGCACACGCACACGAGTAAACGCAGCATCAACAATGGAACACAGAGAATTAATTATTAAAAACGTTTTAAAGGCGGCTGCCAGAAGCACTGCAAACGCTCATCAACGCCGGCCACCTGTGTGACTAAACAAAAGACGGTGTAAACGGTAGTCGCCGTAATCAAACAAAATGCACAGTACGATGGGAAAAACGAGAAACGAAGGCAAAAGAGTAACACATACCAGAGGCAGCCGGACTCGTTATGCAGAAGTTTTATAATAGGCCGCATTAGAGCTTTTGCCATAAGTACGTCCGTACATACAGGCTCATAACTCGAAAAGAACGCAAAAAAGTGAAACAGAATTGTTATCAATGTTCCACAGGACAGTTCAAGTAGGTTTAAATAATGCGCAAATTTTCAGTACAAAAGGTCAAAGATCATGGTTGTAGTTACTAGGTTAGGGCTAGGTACTACAGGGTGCGGCACAAAAAAGTAGCCCTTAAAGTTTTTTTCGCTGTTTTCTCAGCAACCAATTTGAGTTTTAATTTGCAATTTTACAGCTTTATTTGCTAAAACCTTCTACATCCAACTGTCAAGTAAAATATGATTATGTTGAAAAACGACGAAGTTACAGACTTTTTAACGTGACCGCCTACCGATTTTTCAGCATTAAAAATGTTCAAGCTAGCCTACAACAACACTTCAATAACATCGTTGAAACAACACAGTTAACTAATGATCAGATGCCAAAATTAAATTGTCACTGTAAATGTTCGAAGTGTTCACCGCCTGCTCCAAGCTTTAACACAAGTCTTCCGGCAATCATACTGTAGGTCTATCGACAAGGGAATGTTTACAGCCGCTCGCTGCAGTACTTCATGCAGTACAATGGAGTAGAATGCAATGCAGAACAATAAGTAGAACTATGCCACCAGCCTTGAGTTAACGATCATATCGATCTTACTCTACGAGTGCTTACTTGTTTTGTAGCATTTCGTGCTAGACCATGGCTAGAACGATCCAAAATAGACTTTTTTCACAAATGTTTTGCAAATATTTTGCGTTTTATTTTACATGTAGCCGTATCGAACATTCTAGCATGATTGCTCACATCGTTCGCATAACATTATAAAAAAGTTTGAAGTATAATACCCAAAGCAACTAAACATCAACCCGCGGATACTGCATAAAGCAGGAAATGGAATAAAATATGTAGAAAGAAACTGTAAAACGGGTGACAGCCACAGAGGGTGCAGAGGTGACGTGTTCAGAGAGATTGTTTCAGACACGAGCAGCGGCGACCGGAAAAGCTCAGTCACCAACGGTGGACAGTCGGGTGCAGCTGACGATCAGTGATGAAGATGAACCGGAACTCACAAGAAATCGATCGTAGTATAATGGAGTCTGAACTTCTAACAATTTTGAGAGTCAACTGCAAATAACCCGACCTAAAAAAATTCGCCCAGTTATTGTAAGGGTATTAAGTCGGCGCTTAGTGAACAAGCAAAATTGCTTGGCTGCAGGCGTAAACTAGTATCAGCAGCAGCAGCAGCAGCAGCAACTCCGAATTTAGTAGCAGTTGTCAAGGCGCCGGATGAGTATACGTAGTAGGCTACCACGCTGACTTCTGTTTCTGGCTGCAATGCCAACCTAGACTTCATTGAATTCTCGACGAGATAATATGTTTCGTTAGTTCTCGTGTGAATCAGACGGTAAACGTTCGATCTAACTGCGACTGAACCGCTTGAATAGATCTCCGCTGCGTTACCGGTACGTACTTTGTAGATTATTTATGCGTCACCTTAAAGTTGTGTTCATAGCAACATAATTGAAACGAACTAAAATAAAACTAAACTAAACTAAACAAAGCTGAAATGCAATGCATGCATGTTGTCAACAAAAATTTCACAAAAACAGTAAAAATTAACTTTAGACTATAAAATAGTAGTTTAATGTAAAAAATCTATGAAGTCGATAAGATAACGTAAAACATCAGGTCTTGGTCAAAACTGCAGTTATTATATTATGCTGTCTGAAGTTTGTATAGTATTTCTGTATACCAAATAGACATAAATATTTTTTAAAATACCAGTTAACGTCTTGTTTCTATTTATAATTTATTTATTTATAATTTATAATTTATTAAGTCGTTTCCGGGAAGACTTAAGTTTTGGCCCAAATGTTTGAAGAAATTTTTTTCTACTCGAGATCTCCAAGATGCGTGGGCCGACCGGAGTGAAATTTTGCACGGTGGTCAGTACTAGGCCCTATTTTATAATGCTTGTCTAAAATTTTGGGGAAGGCACACCCCAAAAAAATTTCAGAGGCCAAAAACATGCAAAATTTGGCCCGATTTCGGACGACTTTGAAGTTCGGCAACGAATATCTCCGAAACGGATGGAGATATTTAAAATCGGATAAATATCTTATTTACCGGAATTCCTCCTGCGTTAAACAAAACAAGTCCAGTAAAGTTTGGTCCAGTAACCTTGAAGATCTCGATGTGAAATCGTACCCACATAAAGCGCATTTTTCGGAAGAACATATTTCGGCTCCTAGGGGGTGCTGCGCCCCCAAATTTTTACACGCGCTAGAGAATGACCAAGTATTACTAGCGCACCTTTCACCGTGGACGAAGGCCCGCTTTACAATTTTTTCAAAGTGGGGTCAAAAATTGGCTTAAAATGTAATAAAGGAGCGCTTATAACTTCGGAGTTAACGAAAATTTGGCACTTGACGTGTCTTTAGGTTGGAATGTTAACGCATGTACAATTTTTGAGGGCACCGCCCCCCTTGTTAAAATTTGGGAGGGCAAAACGTTCAAAAATCGGTGCGATTTACGACAACTTTCGAGTTTGAGCGCAAATGTCTCTGGAACCGATGAAGATAGCGACAAAATATATACGGAGTTGACGAGAACGATCTTTTCGGCGT
>Ga0209671_1000947_pt1 | contig 22277 bp, 17 predicted proteins | sample WorMetHERISLAND2_2_FD_187401 | JGI IMG/M metagenome (GOLD analysis project Ga0209671, IMG submission 187401) | Marine gutless worms symbiont microbial communities from Max Planck institute for Marine Microbiology, Germany - Olavius geniculatus... | ecosystem: Host-associated > Annelida >... | reverse complement strand
GTGTGTAAGGATGATGTGATGATATCAGTCCTCTAAAACAGCAAAAATTGTTTGGGTAACCTTAGATGCGGCTATGCATATGGCGTCCTTACAAGCTGACTTTAGTTGGTAATCACTAACATAGTCTAAAGCCTTCTTTATTTGATGTTATTTGTCGTATTAGGCCTACTTGCCCAATGTTTACTGATTAACGTAGCAGCCGAAAATGTTTCTGTAAAGTTTTTTTTACATATATCCGAGGTAATGGTCGATTGGCCTGATCCAAAGGTCGCCGGCCGCCCGGCGCACTCGTGCTGTTCTCGCCAAAATGAACCAGAGTGAACTCTCGCAGTGGCAGTTTAGCACCTGCTACAAGACAGCACTATAAACATTGTCGTGGCTATTATTATTATTATTATTATTATTAATGGCTGAGAGATGACATTTGTTTACCAGCAATGTAATGATCTGCAGAATCGATGTACCGTGCTCAGTAGTTTATTCCGTAGTAGAACATATCATCTCGAATTTGGTGCCATCCGTTTACTGCTGTTTTAGGCAAATGCTGTGGTTGAAGTGTTTTCTAGATCTGCTCTGCTGATATTGTTTTTTTTTCATCTGACTTGCATAGTCAGCAGTTGGTTGTTATCTTAGCGAAATGCAGTAAATATCATTCTAATGGCAGATCATGTCAGTTACCGCTTAATTTTTGAATAAGTATTTTTGCGAAACATTGTACACATTGTCGGTGAAATTCATTGTGTCACGCCAAAGTACATTCGGCACAGTGGGTAAAGAATGAAGGTAATGTTTTGCCTGAATATACTGTCTAAATTGGATGTTGCAGGGCTTGTTGGATGCCTTTTTGTTGATATTTCGTTGGGATGAGTATTGATAATGAATGCTGTTATAACATTCTGTTATACTGTTAGAAGCTTTGGTTTGGGGACAAAATGCTGTTCTCATTAGTTACACACTGAAATATTTGTAGAATGGCATTTGGTGCAGCAAAGAATACACATAATTTGAATGTGTACTTCATCACTGTAGAATCGATGTAGTCATTTTCTCCAGGTGATGACCGACTGGGACCATCCCTATCTGCAATTGTTTGCCAGCTCACTGATGTGTTGCATAAAATTGGCTCATTTCCGCGCACTCGAAGTTCGGGTGAACTTTGAATGTTTGTGTGGTTTATATGCTGTTTTAATTTTTTTTTGCACACATGAGTCAACGTTTCTGTAGTTTTGTTACTACTTTTCACATGACACACTGTGCAAGTTGCAAACTGTATATTTTTGTCTGTGTGCATACTTTTTGTATTGCATCAGGGCACCTTGTTGGAATTATTCCCTCGGGCAAATTGGGATTTTGTATGAAGTATGTAGCCCACGACTTTAGTTCACTCAACCTAGTTCTTACTAGTCTGATCTAAGTCTAAGCTAAAACAGTTTGACGTAGTGCCTGCAATGATGTTACATTGTATATCTTCTCAAACTAATGTGTAGCATAGTTTTAATAATAGTTTTAATAGTTTTTTAATAGTTTATAAAGGTTTTAATAAAGGTTAGGGGAAATAAAATTTTTAAAAACACGTTTATAGTTCAGTAGTCTCTCATGTCGGCTGTAATCGACAGGGTCTGAAACAGGATAAACCGGCACTTTTCACGAATATGCACGTAAGTCCAATTTTATGTTTACTATAATCTTCACGTAGGCGAGCCACTTTTTGTGGGTAAGAATGAATTACGACCAGCCTGCCCAGATTTGGTGGATTTTGCCCCCTCTATATCACTGCGTGCTAAGTTGTGTACTGGCTGAAATCAGTTGCAGATATTCTAGTCTCCGTCTCTCGTAGTCGTCACTGTCGAATTGCTCACTCGCTGTTGACAACGCTGGAGCTGTTTGTAGCTGTTGCATATAGGTGCCAACTTTTTGAAATTGCTCTGGGGCCGACTTCTCTCCCTTTCGCTTCGTTATTCTTCCTTTTTTTCTGCCACCATCTGTACTCCAGTTCTTTTTTTCAAGATTATTTATTTCCCACCTAATCATGATTGAATCATCGCTTCATTTCTGCGTACTTCTTTCCTTTCTTTTCACCCGCGACCCGTCAATCGAGCTATATATGAAGTCCGGGGAAACTTATTTCGATTTAGGTCGAGCCGGTTGCCGAGAAGCAAAAATTGGCTTATTCTGCTGTTTCAAAGAAAACATTCGTTGAAAATCAAATACCTCTGGTGCGTCGCCCTATAAGCTATTTGTATCTGTGTGCATGGGTGATCATCCCATGTAGTAGGCGCCTATCTGTCGTAGCCTGCGTGTATTCGGACTTTTGTGGGAGTGTGCTCTATGATGTGATAAAATGATGCAGAACTTTCTGTTGCACATCTCTGCACTATTGTTGTTTATGCGCCACCGCACCGACTGCATCTGGTCTCCACTTTAACAGTACAACTAGACCTGAGTGGTTATCAGTTTTGTACATTTTTCCAGGTTGATTTCTGCTGGTTGTCTGAGCCTGGTTGTGATCTGACGAAAAAGCAACGTGTAAGTTACGCTTACAGTGGCCATATGCCGACAGTTTGTGTGCGTGATGTTTCGTTCAGTGTGTAATTTATAACAACGTTGCATAATATAATAAATATGGCTGTTTAACCGCCGTCACCGTCGCTGCTTTGCTGTCCGCTGTACTGCGTACCGTAACGTAACCTAGTTACGCAGCACGCATGTTCGATTGTCTGCTATCAGTGCCTGATGTCGGTGTATCTTTTCTGCCGAGCAGGTTATGTTTCCGTAGCGGTCAGTGCGTCTGTTTGTGTGCAAGTTGTCTCGAAAAGTTATGAACGAATTTTGATCGTACTTCGTCGAAGGCTAGTTATGGCCTAGGCCTATATGCCAGAGACAAATCGCTTATGTTTTGGAAACGATAGGCCTATTGATTCTTTAAATCATTGCAGATAGTTTCCAGGATTTTTATCACTAATACATGTAGTAGGTAGGGCGCAGAATGACATTTTGTTTTGCAGGCCTACGCTGTTTCATGGACAAATCAATTCAAAAAATGAATTCACAGGCTGAAACGAACAGAACAAGCTATAGACCCATTATTCGCATTTCGGCGCATTGTGGCTATTGTTAAATTGCGTCTTCTAAATAATCTTACTTATTATCCCATAGTCCAGCTACAAACATTACACAGTTCTTCGACAGGTTAATGACATAATCTAGGCTAACTGTGAATTCTTCTCGACCAAAGAGCGACTTTTTTATAAATTAAGTGGCTGTGAAAGCGGTGTGATCAGTTTTTAACTCGTATGCTCTAATGCAGTAGGCTAACTGCATGCCACAACATATTCAAACAAAACAACAGGGCATTACAATACTGTGGGTAGCTAACTAAACAAGAAGCCCATGCAGCTGTCGATAGGATGTGGCCGACCGTACCGGTTGTTACTGGCTTTGAAGGTCATCTAAGGTCGATGTTTTTGATTTCATTTTAGCCTATCTAGGGCGTATGCCACTCCCTGTTGGTGATTAATAGTTACCTAGGCCGTATCTTTCACAATTTCTGAGATGTATGGCCAGTTTTCCGTTGGAAAACGCACATTTTCCTTACCCCCGTCCATTCAACTCTCAGTTTGAAAATGTTCCCATTGGAGTAGATGGCTGCAATTTTGCGTGCCCGAGTTTAAGACACATAGCTAATTATTCGTATAAAAAGTTTTCCTCTACGTCCTACTTGTTAGCCACAGTACATCCGTGACGGACAGACAGACGGACGGACGACAACCGTATAGCAAAGGGCCGACCTTTAAGCTTACAGGTCCGGCCCTTTGCTTCGGTCGGCCCAATAAATGTACTTGTTCATGTTGAGTTATCTAGCAATGCCGTACAGGAAGTTCTATACAGCCTATTGCTCGAGACGTTCTTAGTTAGCGTAACTAACAGAAACGCCATAATATTGAGAAGCTGCTAGACACTTGGATTACCGGTATTTAGGACGAAAAGTTGTCGGATTGACAGTGAACCTCAAAGCTGCCTTTACGTATCATAATAAAGGGCTGTAGCGTGGCCTAAATAATAAGCATTACTTCTAGTACCATTGAAGTGTGATGATAATTAAGCCTATCAAATATTTAGGTCCTGATAGAAACGACGAAATGGAGAGTTGTTGAGATGCTAGAGTGACTGACGGCGCAGCTGTGATGACCAATGGAAGCTCGATCCATAATTTGGCACCGATGATGGGAAATGCATACTTTTAAACACGTGAAGTATATAATCATTTGCGAAAGAAATACATAGGCCTATGTAAACAGAAAACGCAAATCAGCAAATATGAACGGGTGCATATCTCAGTCATTCATGCTAATACCATTGTTGTCATCATCATCAGCAGCAGCAGCAACAACAATGCGTGACGTCACGGCGTATCAGCGCTCGGCGCCGAACGCTTATAAGAGACGTCGCGAAAACGCGCGCGCTCGGCGAGCCAGCGTTGCTGTTAACATCTCTCGTTCAACATCTACATCGCTCTACATCATGGCTCGAGAAAACGATCAGGTAAGGTAGGCTAGTTCTATACAGAAATCGTATCATCATCAGCAGCAGCATCAGTGAAGATTTAACGGGAGAGTAATTTTTAGCAGCTACAATAGAAAGTAAAGGGAACATTGTAGACTAGCCTACGAGCGACGCAGTGCTTTGCAGTAGACAGTATTCGAAGTAAAAGAATCATATTATATGCCTGCAGTTATACATACAGCCATAGGCCTACATGCTATTTTGCTGCTTATTTATGTAGTTTTAATTCACAACGTGCAACTTAGTATAGCCTATGTATAAACGTAGACGGAGTTTACGGGCGCGTCTCTGCCTCCGCTCGCCGCTAAAATACGTTGGGCCTACCGAACATAATTGATATCATTAGCAAAAACTTTCCAATATCACGTTTTTATAATAGGCTACTTGGGCTTAGTAAGCGCATGGACTCGCTGTCAGCAAGACCGTCGCATTGACTGTCTAGTTGTATGGGGCGGCATCTGAGACGACCATGACGATGCAGTGTGGCGTGTGGATGTTTTGCAGCTGAATGAAGCGCGCTGCCGCAGTCGTAGCCGGGTGGCGTCCGCCTCGGCCGCCAGTCGCTGTCGTCGCCGTCGACGGAGGTCTCGCAGCTGCGGCAAGAGACGCAAGAAGAGCAGGAAGACTTGCAAGAAGCCAGTCAAGTGCTACTTCTACGCCCGCAACCCATAGACGGCGTCGTCCGTCGTCGTCGTAGTCGCTGTCGATCTAACTGCTTGCCCTTCAACGTCTCGCAGCCTGAAGTCAACGTCGAAATAACACACCGTCTAATGTCCGCCTCGCCGCGTAGCGTCCTCGGTCGATCATACCGCGGCAGCGCGCATATGAGCCATTCTTCAATGTCGCAATAAACGCTTTTAACGAACGAACTGTTTTGTTATTGTCTTCGCTATATTCCCAACAAGTCTGCTGCAATTTACGCCACGCACACAACACATTCTGTCGTATTCTTTTAAAGTTTATCAACTAGACTATAAAACGTCAGCTCAGAGCTAACGCAGGCCTTTATTGCGTGCAGCTAGGCCTGTTGATCTTTTAAAATGAAAAATGGCGCACCGATTACTTCTTTCCTAGGAAACGTTTGCACCAGTTTAGGTTTTTCTGTACCCTTTTGCTTTCGAGTTGAGGCCGTACGGGAGACAGACGGGCGGACGGACAAGGCACGTATTGCGGCGTGATAGAACGGCCACACAATCATGCTGACGTGGTTTATGTAAGTTATGTAACTTATACACACCAAAATATAGGCATTTTCCGGCTATACTACACTCTTCGCCACATCAGTATAAAGCGTTTTTTTTCTATTCCGGCGATATGTTTTTAAAATAACTGACACAAGGTGCGCGCGACGTCAGCTGCGTCAATTGACAGATTGATCCAGAAAGATTTTAGGCAGTCCCCCAAATATTCGTCACCATATTTGCAAATTTGCAGCACCTTAATTATCACTGCATTCATTAACTAGATAAGCAGTCATAGCCCGCAGGTACCTCTGCCAAGGCAATGTTATTCGCCAGGTGGCGTCACCATATGCACTTTGCCAGTGGTTCCCTTACGCCCCCTTTAACGCCATGCTAACGAAAATTTCAACGTGATCCAGAATCCAGGATTCCTGCCGGATCATCCCCAAAATTGAATCACCCGACATACCCTCAAAATTTCAGAAAGATCCGTCCATAACTTTTTGAGTTATCTTGTTAACAGACAGACAGACAGACAAACAAACAAAAACCGGCAAAAACATTACCTCCTTGGCGGAGGTAATGATAGACGCTGAATGGGCGTGGTCTAGATCAAGTGATCGTACATTTGCAATCCTTTAATACGTTAGACTGAGTGGCCGGATTTCCTCTGTGCCTACAGACTGACACCACACCATACAGGACCAGAAATTTTTGTGATTTATTGTGCACGATAACCGCGTCCTAATATTGAATACTATTGAACAGTTGTTGAGACAGCAATACTCTCATTAATGCAAAGCAACAAAGCAATTAACAGCAGTTACTCACGAACAACTTGCAAAAATAAATAAGTCACTGATTTGCAAAGACGGAAATCACACGTTACCAACTATATTCTCAAAGATATCTTATATCGTTTATCTATCTACATTAGCTCAACTATTCACTGTGCAGCGCACTGTTCACAATCATCATCAAATACACAATTATTCACTTCAAAAATACTGCAGTGGCAAAAATACTGACAAAAAAATAAACCAGTTTATTTAAGTACCGTATTAGAAAATGACTATTTTGAAACAAACTAACATGATAATCTACATGTATTTGAAATACATTAGTAACAAAAAAATCGTTAACAGCTAAAAGTACTGCAATGCATCAAAGTAAGCTAAGTGCTAATGCCACTGATGCCACAAAAACACAAAAATGCGTAGATTATGCAATATCGAATGTGCTTCAAATTATGAAAAACAACACCGTGTTTCTCACTTGCAAACTAAGACTGTAGCTAACGAAGGACTTTCTGGAGAATAACTTAGAAATCAATCATACCTCTGAATAATACAAAATCAATAATTGTCGTGTTTGTAGTCTTTACTGAATTGGAAGGAAAACAATCAGCTGCTAGACTACTTAGTAGGCTAAACGAGAATGACAACTTTAGATACGAAGATGCTGACAAGGCAGCATACTGATATACTGATATTATGACTCGCAACCAACCATGAACGTTATGATTATATGATTCGTACCACGCCTTTGAAGTATGCAGTTGACGATTTGTACATCGACGCGAGGGGGGAGCCGTATGACCATCACATCGCCTAACTGTCAATGTGCTGTTGAATAATATCACCTTTTTATGATTTTTGCTGTTTTCGATGTGTCAGTCATTGCATGTCGCCGTTAGTGTATATACAAGTGTATAAACTGATGTTTTTGTACATTTATATTTGCTGTTTCATTACAATAACAAAGTTTTTATGTTGATGGCCAATTATAAACCATCTGCTTTCCACAGCCATGAAGACACTGAACCTTAAATATTTTGGGATCACGATTTTGATCTTTAGGGGACACGTGACGTCATCGGAACATGACCATCGGACTCGGTGAGGGCACTTTCCTATTGGTGGTCAATGATGACCATGCGTCTGTCTTGCACAGATACGGACCCTAAGCCCCTAAATCTTTCGGGAAAAGGTCCCGCAAAAAAACCAAAAAGGAAAAATATCAAAATAAGGCAAAAGAAGGAAAGAAGAAAGAAGGGACATGGAGTCTGATGGAGAACCTGCTCCATTGGCTCAATAGGTGGGATGATCGATCAAACAAGCTCTGACTTCATCTGACATGATTCCAGCGTCAACGTAGGTCCATCGCCAGTGCCGCAGTCAGATGGTTTGACCGGCGGTGAAAGTGACTGTGTCCGTCTGACGACGTGTGCTGCGTTGTCTGGTATGAGCAGTGGCGGTGGCTTGATGTCTGTGCTGGGTGGTGACAAGTGAGGGGTTGGCTGAGACGACGGTGCGGGGGTTGGATGTGACGAGATGGGGTGAGCTGCCATGTTCGACATGCCCTGCAAACGCATCAAAATCGTCACTCATCATCATCATCAACATTGACTTCTCATAACACACAATCATACGATACAATCTTTTAAAGTTCTTACAAAAATACTTTTTACAGCATATAGTGTTGGTTTAATTTTATTTCGACAAATGCGGCTACTGCGCTACTTAAAAACACACAAAAGTGACAAATTCATCACTTTGCGTAAGCACACATACACGCACGCATACAAAATGACTAAAACAACTAATGCAAATAGTTGATTTAAAATGTATGATAACAAAAACAAGAATAAAGCAAACATAATAATTCAGAAACTCTTGATAGACGTTAAAAAATAAAATGAGGGCGCTGAATTAAATGTGGGACTGGAATTTGACGGACTTGAAAACGTACAACGCTCTGCATTTCCAGTTCTGCACTTTCAGTCGGCCCCTCATTTAGTACAGGCATTTCAAATGCTTTAACAAGGTAGCAAGAGAATTGAAACTGACATTTTGGTGGAACTGCGGGCACTTGACAGAAGTGGTAGTCGCGGTGAAAGCGGATGACGGCGGCACGTGTTGATTGTTCGTATCTGAGCGTTGAATCGGCTGCTGCTGCTGCTGCTGCTCATGATGATGATGATAACCGGCAGCGCATCCAAGCATCGTCAACGACGTCGTCGTCGCAGGCGGCGTCAGCGGCACGTAGTTTCCGGCGGGATGCATCAACAGCGACGAGAAATGCACGTCCGCTGATACGCCTGCATGCCGTGTTCATCACACACACAGCACTGCAATGGCGTCGTCGCCATTTAGAGGAAAATTTACGAGCACAATTAAAATTCTGAGCACCCAAATCTTTTCTGTCGAAAATTTGCAGTATCTGTCGAAACGGTACAACTTTTTGCCTCGCCTACTTTTTGGGCCCACGACGCCGCTGCACAACAGCAAGACATCACGTTGCGACTTGACTGCAAATCCGTAACGTACATGTATGTGCAACTACCAGGTGGTCTAAAATGCAGAACCCGTGTTATAATTTTGCGATAACTTCCGCAAACGTTCACCCATTGTAACCATTTTCACTCTTACAACAAGAAATCGATAACGCATAAAAGTGAAATTGTGCTAGACACCTCACCTTTATTGCGTAATTACCCTACCTAGCAAAACACACACTACTCTCAAAATACAGTTGACTACCTGAAGAAAAAGAACGTCTAGATCATAGTAGTTAGCGTTACGTTTTAATACCTTTCTGCTTGTATCGAGCGTTGCTACTTTTACCTATCATGTAAAAACATAGTACGGTATAGGCGTAATCCAGAGAATAGGCTGCAATGTGAATTCTATTCACCAGCGTGCATGTAAAACACCCACGTGTCCCACTCCAGACAGAGTGGTTTAACTGACACGTGTGAAACTAACACACGCACCGCCAAGCAGCATTTCTTGCAGTAAGTTGTCAACAAGGACCAGTCCGTAGCTCCTGGCAAGCTGAACCTGTTCGACCAGTTGCCAGGTGATGCTCTGTAGGCACGGCAGCGTCAGCAGCAACTCGCCAAACCGACCACGCGTCTCGTACTGACGATCGTTCACGTAGTCTTCCAAGTTGACCTGAACCTGGAAACGAATCGCCTTGATACGATTAACGTCACCGATGCCGCGGGCATCTGCACGTATAACAGAGATATTCCATACGAATGAAACTCGCGCCAGTTTTAGTTTTGCCGAGTTTTCCGTCCCCTAAATGACCAATACTTTGTCGAGCGTGACGTTAAACTTTACCGACTCATTCGTTGCGGCTAGTTTTTTTCTAAGCAGTTTTTATATTTATTTTTTACTGTTTAAATTATATTACATGGTTCAAGTTTTAGTGTTTTACTACATAAAACAAGATGTTTAGTTTACATTGAACAAAACGTCTTTCGCCGTACGATAGGCCTATTTTTTATTTATTTTTAGTTTTAAAATTGATTTTATTCGTAGTTTAATTTTTGTATTACATGTAGTGATAAAAATATCTATGCCACCTAAGCAACTGCGTCACCAACTGCAGTAACTTCAACACGCACATGCGTTTAAAACCTATAGATACAAAAAAAGCCCTGCTAACGCAAAGGTGAACGCGCAACAGCGGTGCACCGTCGTACGCTAGTGATCCATAGACTTCATCCGTAGATCTAGTCTGTATAGCTTCTGGCTGCAGTTTCACAGAAGGCCCAGTAAAACAAAATCACTCACCAGATGGCGCCACTATCTCGCTCTGGCAACGCCACATCGGCTGATTATCGCAGATTTTCCCTACCCCCTCTCATTTAGCGCCCTCGTTCGGGGTGACCCCCTTCGAACTTATGGAAAAGCATTACGGTTCCTGAAACTAGAGTCTTCCAGGCAGCCGACGGTGAAGATTTGGTGATCCTAGCTTGCACAGCTTTTGACTGATCCACCCGTGTGACAGACGGACAGACGGACAGAATTGCGACGGCTAAAACTAGCAATTATGAGTTGCAATTGTGACGGTGATCGTATATATTAGTTGCTTATGCTTTTGGCATAATTACGCATTTAAATTTATTCATAATGTATGCAATCCACTAATTTGTATTTAGCATGATTTTTGTTCAGCCAGCCATTTTTCCTCAGTCACCAAACTTTAGGCCACATCCTCAAAATATCTTAAAGCCCACGCGGACAGCTGCATTTTGGCAAAAGATCTTCCTAGCACATAAAAAAGTAAAACCATTAACAGCAGTGTGTTTGAGATTAAAGGTGATCCAGGTCAACTCGTCATTCGCTCGTTGAATGTCTGCAATATTACACCCTTTAAACGACGATATAGCCAGCTCGTTAAGTCAGCTCGTCGAGCGCTCATCCAGCACACGACCAACGCACGACGAGCGCTCGACAAGCTGGCTTGATAAGCTGGCTCGTCGTGCGCACGACGAGCACTCATCGAGCCAACCATCGTGTTACGATTAATCAGTTCAACATGCCTGGGTCGAAGAAGACGATAGTCTTGAGGCAAGCCAGCTCGGTGTCGTCAATCTGCACGCCTCGCAGTGGTTCGATCAACTCGTCCAGAATGCGTGCAGTCAGTCGAGACATGGCGCATTCTGTCGACTGGCGCCGTACTACGGTGTCGTTTCCGAGCAGTAACACGTCCTTGTACGGCATAGAGCGTCGGACCAGGCTCAGCAGGAGATGCTCGCCCGCGTGAGCGCGTAGTAGCGACACCTGTACAGTGCGCAGCGACACAAAGTCACACAATGCTATCAAAACAGTTTTCGTCAAAATAACTTCCACACATTTCACCTCCACTCAGATTTTACCTGCACCCTAGCCTACTTGCTACCGGAGAAAAACGTCGTCAGGAAGTCATCAGTCGGTCGTGTCGTTCAGAAAAATTCGAACCCTCGGCCGATAATGCAACAGCAGTACATTACGAAGGTCGCTCAAAAAATTCCAGGACTGTTCTTCTTAGTAAGCACATGGGTGGCTGCACTCCTCTTGACAGAATGCAATTTCATAACCAAGTAAAAAATTACTACAAAATGCATTATTTCTGCATAAAACTTTAAAACAATCTGGAGAGGGTTCTACGGCGCCTCGACCCAATGTCTCGACGCCTTTGGCGTCTTCTGTCTCTCCATCCCTCTATTTCAAAATTCTGGATCCGCCACTGTAGCCAACATCAACGTTTCTGCATACGTATGAAGCGACCTGATCGTCCAGCGTCAGTTCACAGAAGCTCGGGATGTACTTGGCCCACTCGACGAGAATGAGCAGCTGCTGCTGAATCGAGTCGCAAATGTCAGCGACTGTTGCCGTCTTCTTCTCATGCACACCTGTGCTACTCAGCGCCGGCGATATCTCAACACGTACACACACGGACAGACTACGTCATCATCATCATCATCATCCGCAGCAGCTTGGCATCAACGCAGCCGCAGCGTAACAAAATTAAAGGCTGAAGGGCGTGTAAATAGCTCTTCGTGGAAACGTATCCCACAGCTACGGAGCGTCAGCCGCAATATGCGATCACATAGTGTTATTACTTAAGCTTACTTAAATCTCAGCAGGTGTCCATTATTGCACGGTAGTCGAAATGACACCTTTTCTGCGTCACACGCGCTTGTCACACGATGAAACCTCACGTCGAGTAAGCATAGAGACAGACAGAGAATAAGCTGAACTGGTGTGCAACCGACCTGTCTGGAAAGCAGCTCTGCGCTGAGTAAGCTAGCGACAGACAGTGCAGCGCTCTGCGTCAGGTCGTTGCAGCTGGCACGTCGCACACTGATTCGATCTCGCTCGTTCTGAACCGCTACACGCACAATCAGAGTTACATGCACACATGCAGACGGACAAGCACTTGCTATATTCTGACTAGTGTCTAATGGCGGAGACTTATCGTACACGCTTTAATCTGACACTTTTTAAAAGCACTTTCCCTTCGCAGCGATGGCAAATCGCTTTCACTAAGCGCAATTTCCGGGCTCAAAATGCGAAAAGATGCGTTGGAGGCAGGGGTTCTGCCTCGGACAGCGCTGGAATGCTGGCTATATCCTATAACTGCGTTTTGTTTTTGAGAGAACAGCAAAAAATAAAAGGAGACTAGGAGAGAGAAAAAGAAAGATAACAAAAAAGAAAGAATGGAGAATAAGACCTTTGGAGATACGTAAAGGTCGAGTGCCGAGTGCTATTGAGTTAGGCAGCGTAGTCGCCAACTTATGAAAGACATCAACGAAATCGCAAAATTTCACATGCCTTCCTTGCGCATTCCGGCGCGGAAGCACTTCTTGAGTCGGCAGTAGCGGCACTGGTTGCGTTTGTCCTTGTCGACGGTGCAGTTGCGCTGAAAGCGGCACGTGTAGACGTGGTTCTTGCGCACGGAACGACGAAAGAATCCCTTGCAGCCGTCGCACGACGCGGCGCCGTAGTGCTTGCCCGTGGCGCGGTCCAGACAGATGGAACAGTATGCACTGATCACCGCTACACCGTCACCGACACCGACACCGACACCGCTGGACGACGGTATAACCGCGGTGTTCAACTGCACGCGGGTGAATTCACTGCTGACGACGACGCCGAGCGCTTGGCTTGGGTAGACACTGTGCACTTGAGGCAAGACTGCAGCAGCTGCTGCAGCAAAACTGACGTCCGTCGGTTCTGTACAACGCCACAAAGCAACCAACACTCGTGATCGCAAACTAGCACAAAGCCGCAGGCTTGAAAATTAAACGAAGCGATGTCAATGACTGCAACGGTGGACCTACGACGCCGACTCAAATCAACAGCAGCCTGCAGAGCAGATGACGCGCGACTTATTGAAGTTGAATAATAAAAAATATAGTCCTATACTGCAATAAAACAAAATCAGTTGTTTTACGGTTCTTTTAGCTCGTTTAATTTTATTTGACTTCATCACGCATGTGCCAATTAGTGTGAGCGTCTTAGCCAACATTTCGATCGGCGACAACGATGGCGCTCTGTAGCTCGGCGACGGGTTTCCTATCAAAGAGCTCCTACACAATCTCAGCCTATATTTAAACCTTTAACGTCTTACCTTTCTGCAAGTATTCTGAATGCATTCCCAGCAGGTCCTGAACATCAGGAACCTTCATTTTCAGTCAGCTGCAGATCGAAGACTCCACTCAACTGACTAATCGATAAGCCAATCAGTTAGGCCTACGCTCTACTGTGCGCAACAGGAGACGGCCTCTCATTGATATGCATTCAGTTTGCACAATAAACACGTGTCGGCCTGAACAACTGCCGACACGAATATGCGCCCGATCATTGATTGAGGGCGCTCGCAGATGTACAACAGAATAAACTAAAACACGCAACCCAACTAAAATTGTTTTATTTTGGCAGTACATGGGAAAGATTGCGATAAAATAAGTTTTCTGCAAATTTGTATCAAGGCGTTTCGCTTTGCTTTCTGTGCAAACGCAGTAGACGGCGACCGTCTCCAGCTATAACTGTTCGCGGTGTTTTCGACTGAGTTTTTACGCGTGATAGCAGAATGCTTCGCGCGTCTTAGACATGGCCTCGGCGTCCGTCCGTCCGTCTGTCCGTCACACCCTTGATCTGTATTAGAACGGTGCAAGCTAGGATCACGAAATCTTTACCATGGGCTGTCCCAAGGACTCTGCAGTTCATCGTGACGAAATTTCGTGCCCCTGGGTGATGGGTGAGGAAGTTCTCCTCGAATGAGGGCGTCAAAAAAGGGTATCCCCTTAAAGACGCTATTTTGTCGTTATTGGCTCGTTTAGTGTGAAAACAGTTGCAGATAGGTACAAACATGCTGCTGATCATAACAAGCACTGGTGACAGGCTTTTTAGATTTATCAACATCGATGACCTTGGACGATCTTGAACCCCCAAAAGAGGGGTTTTTAGTCAATTTTTTTGCAAATTTTGGCTGCAGCGCAATTTCAAGAGTGAATTGCGACAAAATGCTGAAGATAGACCAAGACAACCTGCGTATGAAATTTTCAGTATTAAACGCAGATTTTAGCAGTCGAAGTGCTGACCCCTTAGGTTCAAGGAGGTTTGCGCACGCGAGCGTCAAACAGGGGTACCCCTCAAAAGTGGTTATTCTAGTGACATTGGTTCGTCTAGCATGAAAACAGTTGCATATAGGCACAGACATCCTGCTTATCATAAGAAGCACTAGTGACGAGCTTCTTAGGGGTGTAAACATCGATGACCTTGAATGACCTTAAACCCCCAAAATAGGGGTTTTAGTAAATTTTTCGCGATTTCGGGTTGCGACACACATTTAAGGGCGAATTTGCCGAAATAGCTGGAGACAGACCTGGACAGCCTGCCTATGAAATTTTTCTTAGCATAACGTAACAATCTAAGTTTCGACCTCTTACATTCATAAAGTTTTCCTTGACTCAAATTTGAGGCTACCAGCAGACAGCAGGCCTATCGACGAATCCAATGTCTACATGCCATCAGTCACTATCAAATAGTGACTGATGACCGAATTTTGCGTTCTGATCCAGTTTTGTTGTTATAACCATAAAATGTTGGGGTAAATCCACGGTGAGGAAGGCTGGACCATTAAGGCTCTAGTGATCCGCAAGGTACATTTACTCTGTCAGTGGTACTCACTGCTTCAGTGTTTACATTGCCATACACAGAGTGACTAACTTAATCAGAGAGTGAAGTTAGTTAAGTCAGCACGGATGCAAATAATTTCTAATAGGCCTAAATAAAGTAAATGTCCTGGTCACACTATTTTAGGGAATAGCCAAATTAAGTACGCAGCCTATTCGTTAGTTTGCAGCTTATAAAACATTTAGTCTATGTCGGTACTCGGTACTCGGTATACAGATGCTGAATAATGTTGGTCATGCTAAAGCCATCAATCGAATCAGCTGACAGTGCACAATGTAGCAGATAACGTCCGTGATGGCAGAATGTGCCTAGTAATTACAGCGCAAGTGATTGCAACGCTATCTACAATTGTATGATAATGTGTCGACCAGCACATCGAATGGACATAAGGCTAAACTACACTACTTTAAAGCAAGCGGCTTAGCGGAGTTTTAGTAACGCAGCCTATACGCACTTGCATTACCAACAGCGATCGACGCACATCACTAGGCTATGGAACGAACAATGTTGTTTTGTCGAGTTGGCAACTGAATACAATAGTTTGTTGCAAATCGCATCATCAACTTGCAAAATGCAAACTTTAGATCAACTTGTGTTAGAGACTGATAGACTAGTCTGCACAGCACGTAATTTGACGCGCCTGAAATGTCGATGTCAATAAAACTGAATACACGACATTGTGCTACATTTTTGTCGCTAATAGCTAATAGTACAGATCTGCTTTCAAATTATAACTGTCGTAGTGAGCTCCTCTTTAATACGTATATCTTGATGACTTTTGCACGCTAAACGTAATGTTTCCGTCTAATAGGCCGTAGTACGGGTCCTGCCTGTCCGTTCGCCTGTGTGTCCGTCTGTTTGTCTGTCCCTTATGGGCTCCTATCTCCCAAAACAAGAGAAAGCCAACTTGCAGCGGCAACCATTGTCAGTTTTCATTTGAAGAGGTCGAAAATTCAAAGTTGGGATTATGGTTAGGGCTGCGCAGCTCCAGGCGGGCGGCCGCATAATGTCGGCACTGTGCGCCTATATATTTTTGTTAGGTTTTTACGCGCGATAGCAGAATGCATCGTGCGTCTTAGCCATCGTCGAGGTGTCTCGAGGTGTCTGTCCGTCTGACCGTCACACTCGTGATTTGTATCAAAACGGTGCATGCTATAGCATCACGAAATCTTCACATGGGCTGTCCCAAAGACTCTAGTTTTTTTGTGAGAAAATTTTGTGTTTCTGGGTGAGAGGGTTGTCCTCGAACGACAGCGTCAAAGAGGGGTACCCCCTAAAAGATATTTTGCCGCTATTGGCTCATCTGGTGTGAAAACGGTTGCAGATAGGTACGGACATGCTGCTTATCACAACAAGCACTGGTAATGGGATTTTTAGATTTATTAACATCGATGACCTTAAACGACCTTAACCTCCCCCACCCCAAAAAATAGGGGTTTTCGTAAATTTTTCGTGATTTCGGGCTGCGACACACATTTTAAGAATGAATTGCGCCGAAATGGCTAGAGATAGACCCAGACAACCTGCGTATGAAATTCTCAGCATTGATAAACGCAGATATTAGCAGTCCAAGTCCCGACCCCTAAGTTCAAGAGGCCTGCGCAGGCGGGCATCAAAGAGAGGTACCCAGTTAAAAAGTGGTTATTTTACCGCTATCAGCTCGTCTAGCATGAAAACAGTAGCACAAAGGCACATGCTGCTTATCATAACAAGCACTAGTGGCAAGTTTTTGAATGGCGTCGACATTGATGACCTTGAACCTTGAACGATAGGGGATTTTGGTGTCTTTTGCGATTATCGGCTGTGGCGAACATTTCAAGAGTGAATTGCGCTGAAATGGCTGGGAGATAAGCCTGGACAACCTGCGTAGGCCTATGAAATTTTTAGCATAGAACGTCCATTTTTCACTATCTAAATTTCGACTTCTTAAATTCAAAAAGTCTTCCGTACGGAAGCTTCAAATTTGGGTACTCCTTCAAAACGCATTACTATTTTGTTGCATGCTGTACACGATTGCCCAGGTGGCAGGACCGCTGCTATCGCGCATCGCGTGAGCTTTTCTCAAATTACTTGTTATTGTAGTACAAAATGTTGACATCATCATCATCATCAGATATTCGTTTAATAAAAGCTTTGACAATCCGCAAAGCAGAACAATCAAAAGAAAACTATAAACATATTGCGCTGACAGTTAAAAACTAGGCCTAATAACAACTTCTGTACAGCATGCGAATGATAAAACCACTGTCAGTTAAACGGTTAGTTTTGTCGAGAAGGAAAAATCATGTTGCCTGCTATGAAGATTGTATACATTAGATAAACGTTCAGGTAAAAGCGGCCTCAAAACGTTATGACTGTTATTTACAATCCGTTCAAAAAATGCGTCATCAGCAGCATCGAATCTGTCCATGACAGACTCTGAAATGTCTGCGCAGAAACCGAGTTTGTGTGCTTCGCGGAGAAATGCGTCAAGACGGTTGCAGTCAGCAGCTGAACAGTAGCCAGGCCACGCTGGACTACAATACAGTATTTTGGCCAGTACACAGTTGCGTTGAATACATCATGCAACGACAATGCTGGTAAACCCTGTGCTCTGTAAACTTTGAGGGCGCACAGTCCACTTCTTGCGCAGAATTTCAAAATTGTCTATACAGTGTTCTGTGAAGGATAACTTGTCATCAATTACAACTCCTAATGCCGTGATACTGCTGACACGTGTTAGTGACTGTTGCAGATCTGGCTGCTGAACAGTTCGTTTCTGTGAAGGTTTACTACGGAAAATAATTTCTTTTGACTTGACCAGGTTGAGTTTAAGGTTGCTGGACTTCGCCCACGTTGACACATGCGCCAGCTCGTCAGAACAAGTGTGTGAATTCTTTTCTGGGAATATCGTCTGCAAACTTGACCATGGCATTTTCGTCGTGTAGTGGTCGCAGATCGGACGCCGTAACCGTGAATGAAGCTGGTCCTATAGAAGAGCCTTGTATAACGCTGGCATTAATATTAGCAAATGAGGAAACTGAACCTGAAAATGTTAAACCGGCCAGCAGTGGTAGTGGTGTTGGTGCTGTCTGCTTGATAACATCTCACGCTAGTTGGTCCACTTGACCTGAAAACGCACCTAGCTACAGGCCTAAACCTACACGTACACGTTGTGTCAGTGAACGAGCACTTAGCATTGCCGGTGGGTAAGGTAAGGTAAATTCATCAAGGCTACATTTTAAAAATAAAAATTTCACACAAAAAGAACATTTTATTTGAATATGGTCATGTAATTTTTTGGTAAGATATTAATGTAGCAAATATCTTAAATGTCTGAATCTGTCATATTTGTGAACTACGCGGCATCAAAACCCCCAGCATAATCGCTGCCTAGCTGTTGTTCACTTCAAACGGAAAAAGCACTAATGCAGACATTCCCTGTACTGTGAAACTATTATATCACAGTACACACCCTGCAGGACGCCTATCCATTTTCCGGCATACCTGTCGGAGTCGCTTGCTTGTAGGCCTATGCCACAAACTGCACAAAGATGCAGATTTATTTATTCCAGTCGACAATCAGCAGCAGTTCGCTTGAACGGTAGGCCTACACTGCAGCGTAGGCCTACAATGCACACTGGCGTCAACAGTAATGTAACAAAACGCTGTTCGGTTTCACGGTTCTAAAAATCAGTGCAATTCGTAGTCACGCATCGTTAGTTTCATTACTCAGAAGATTTAATGACGACATCCATCTGCGCAATCGCAGAGTGAAATGAGTTCGTTCAAAAGTCACACTGACAGGATAAGACACGATTGCCCAAGTGGCAGGACCGCTGCTATCGCGCGTCACGTGAGCTTTTCTCAAATTACTTGTTATTGTAGTACAAAATGTTAACATTATCATCATCATCATCAGATATTCGTTTAATAAAAGCTTTGACAATCCGCAAAATATAGCCGTCTGACCGCAAACGACTTATAATCTGCAGGAAAGTTTTCTCCAGTGCATAATCTGGTGGTGCAGCAGCTGATCAAAATATCAATCAAAAGGTTAAAGTAATAGCTTCACACATCAGGATCTAACTTGACTGGACTATCTATCTATCTGGACTATAACTATCGTAACTATAACAACCAGTACGTCAGTTAACTACTAACCTGCGACTGACATGAGCGGCGGCTGCGGCGGCTGCGCGGTCATGCCTCGCCGTGTGCCCTGCAGACCACACGGTCGACCGACGGACTTCAACCTCCGTACCTCGCCGTCAGTCAGTTGGTCGCTGGTCGCTTTGCGTTGTACTTCGCTCAGTGATGTCGTCGCGCTTGTTGTCTGCCGTTGGCCGGCACAACTCGTCGACGAGCTAGGCCTGCACAAGATCCGGCCGTCGGTCGACGCAGCTCTAGCGGCACTGCCTCTCTCACTCTGTCTCTCACTCTCGCTGTAGTTGAGCTGATCGGGCGGTGCAGAGTGGAGGCCGTACCGTACGTACGTGCGGGTGTGTCACTCGCAGTCGCATGTCGGCGGCTAGCTGATGGTAAGCCCGTCTGCAGCCAGCTGAGCCCAGCCCTCCCCGTACCCGCGACATATCAGTCCGAGTTCAACCACGTGATGACGGCCTGGTCCCTGCAAGGGACTCAACTGAATACGCACTGCACGTTGACGACAGGCTGACAGCTTATTGACGTTAACGGTCCAGCGATTCACATTCGACTCCACTGCAACGAAAAACGTGTCGATCGACCACGCTAAAGCCCAGTTTCCATCCAACGCAACGCACGCAAAGCAACGCAACGCGTACTTTTTGATGCAGGTTTGATGCAGCTGACGCAAGTGGCGTAAGCGACGGGAGAGCCAAAACGCTAAGATGCTTTGGTGTGTAACAAAACGTGTCATGTGTGCTGCGAAGTTTGATGGTAGGAACCAAGTTGCAAAACTACCCCGGTAGGGTTATCATTATGGCGATGTACGCTGCATAATATTCGCTATCATTAACTGGATTCGAGGCTCGGGCAAAAGGTGCGGGTAGCATCAGTTAAAGCGTCGCACTCATTCCAGCTGAGTGATGCCTAGGCCTATACAGTGGCTGATGCAGAGACGAAATGCTGGTAGCTAGCCTTCAGCAGCGCCGGATGCTGCACTGCATAGCCTGCTGCTGCGCTGCTGGCTGGATAGCTCGTCCATGTGACCTGTCCGAATGTGCCGACACATTATGCGGCCGTCCGCCTAAAGCTGCATGACCTTTTAAGCTGAAAATGGATACACTTACGCTGTCATAGGGAATGCGTTCATACCATTTTAAGGGTTTTTACCACGCCTTTAACGAGCGACAGCAGAATGCTTCGCGCGTCTTAGCCATGGTCTGGGCGTCTGTGTGTCTGTCAGTCTGTTACACTGCTGTATTGTATCAAAACGGTGCAAGCTTAGATCATGAAATCTACACTGTGGCTGCCTCAAAGACTCTAGGCCTATAGTTTTTTGTGATAAAATTTCGAGCCTTTGAGTGTTGGGATTCCTCTCGAACGAAGGCGTGAAAGAGGGGTACCCCTAAAAAGTTCTTACCGCTATTGGCCTGTCAAGCGTTAAAACGGTTGCAGATAGGCACAGACATGTTGCTTATCATAACAAGCAATGGTGACGAGCTTCATAGAGCTGTCAACATCTATGACCTCGAACGATCGACCTTAAACCCACAAAATAAGGAGTTTTAGTGAATTTTGTTTTGCAATTTCGGGCTGCGACGAGCTTTTCGCTGATGTCAACATCGATGACCTTGAATGACCTTAAACTGCAAAAACAGATAATTTTGATGTTTTTTGCAATTTTCTGCCGCGGAGCAAATTTCAAGAGTGAATTGCCCCGAAATTATTAGAGATAGAATGGAACAACCAGTGTGCGAAATTTTTAGCATAGAACGTACATTCTAACCATCTGAGTTTTGACTTTCTAGGCTGAAGGGGTATTCCGTATGCATGATGGCCTCGAATTTTGTTTACTCTTTCAACATGCATTATTATTTCATTGCACGCTGTACAGTGATTGCCCAAGTGGCATCAGGACCAACACTGTCGCGCGTCACGTGAGCTTTGCTCAAATTACTTGTTTTTTTTAAAGTTAGGATCGCTCTATCGTCGAATGTGACGGACAGACGGACAGACGGACGGACAAGCTATACCCATATTGCGACCTATCGAAACTCAGAACGACCGGCAACAAGACATGACGTTCTGGTAGCCGACGTGGTAGGCTGATTGATCGAATTGTTTTGCAAATTCCTGATTTTCGTGTTGAGGTACTTTGATGGCTCACCCTGTATAGTGTACAAGATAGACTGAAGAACGGGCGATATGACTTTAAAATACCCCAATTATGGCCCAAAAATCACTATTATGTACGTAGTGTGAGAATATTTTTTGTGCAAAGTTCGCCGGTCCCCTCGCCCCTGCTACTGCTTCTGCTTCTGCTACTTCTACGCTCCGTGCATCTGCTGACGGGGCACCAGTCACTTCCGGTTCCCGACTATCTGACATGGCTCCTTGCTTAGTGGTGGAGGAGACCGACCCTTTACAGATATCTAATGTAACAGCGGGTTCACGGGGTAATCTACCCCTGGCCCGGAAGACACTGGCCAAGTATTTTTTACCACTTCTAAGCGGAATGCTGGCAAAATTCTCTAATTATTAAAATTAATAAAATTGGGGAATAATTTTAGGGAAAATTTAGTTATAGCCAAATTATAGGGATTCCCCCAAAAATTTACTCTCGCCTGCACTGATGAGTCGAAGAAATGAAGACGTGGTTGATGAAGTGCTGTAATAACATCGTCACAGACCAGACAGCAGCACGGCGGTGTGGATTCGGCAGGTGATGAAAAAGCGGTTCCAGGGCGGTGTCGCGTTGGTCGCTGGTGGCTGCTACACTGAGTCTCGACGGTTTGGGCGCAGTTTTCACTCCGCGGTCGCCGAGCGAATGCAAAGTCGGTGGTTTAGGACGGACGATGAACGAAACGAAATTGATGACTGACGGAACGCAGACTTTAGGTGACGTTGTCAACGATGTTACGTACAAAACGAC
>Ga0209671_1000946_pt1 | contig 22284 bp, 8 predicted proteins | sample WorMetHERISLAND2_2_FD_187401 | JGI IMG/M metagenome (GOLD analysis project Ga0209671, IMG submission 187401) | Marine gutless worms symbiont microbial communities from Max Planck institute for Marine Microbiology, Germany - Olavius geniculatus... | ecosystem: Host-associated > Annelida >... | reverse complement strand
TAAGGTTACCCAAATGATTTTTGCTGTTTTAGAGGACTGATATCATCACATCGTCCTTACACACAGTTGTAAACTGGTAAGTTTTTTACATATATTAACTATAATAAACATTGCAATAGTTGCCTTACAGTAATTCACCTATAAATAAATAGGTAATCAGAATTAAAACTAATGTGGTTGTTATGCTAAAAAGTGCATTTTTACACAATGTTCACAACCTTTTACTGCTAAAATAGTGTGATGTACAATTTTGTCATAAGACAACAGTCTGCAAAAATGTCACCTGCTTACCCGTACAGTGACACAGCACAGTTGGCATAATGCATGTAAACAAAAAAAACTTCCTACCTAATATACACTGCGTCCCAAAAAAATGTGGACCCCAGATGGAACACAGTAATTTATCAAACATTATTCCAATCAAAAGCTGAAGAAGTTCCTCATGAAGATCGATCAAACCAACACTGCGGATCGCAAGCCCGGCAGTGGAAAATGCATAAAATGTGAACTGCTGACAGTTTTGATTCAGTCGAGAAGCTGGTATTAAGTAAAGAAAATGTACCATGAAGGAGAAGAACATTTTGAGCACAAAAATAACTGTAAGACGATAGGCAAACTGTCATGTAGGCCTACGAGAAACTGCTGTGTTGTAAATTTAAAGTAATGTAATTTTAACGTTAATAAAATTGACGTTCATGCATTATTTTCTGAAAGTGATATTTCATTTTTCTTAGCTTAATTCACGGTTAGTATGTTTAACATTTCAGACAAAACTAATAAGTTTTTACCAAATTGAAACCATTTGTTTTCGGGTGCACTTTTTATTGAGACACAGTGTACATTACATAGCATACATCTAACTTGCGTGATAAAATAAACAAGAAATTTGAGCTAATGCTCACAGGATGCGTGAAATCCTATAGCAGTTCCGGTTCAGTAGTCACCCACTGCAGTACTAACCGGGCCCGGCGTAGAGTTACTTCGTTTCACACGTTACCAACTACGCCACGTCACCAACGCCAGTACCGTGGCGCCACCTTGTGAATGATTTTGTGTCGCAGCTTGAAATCACCAAAAAATCCATTACACCCCCTATTTTGGTGTTCAAGGTCATTCAAGGTGATTGCATTTGGCGCCAATTGAAAGCCAGTATACAATTTCCTACTAGTGATCAATAGTAACCTAAACCTTATCTTGCACCGTTACTGAGACACAGTGAGTTATTCGCCAAAAATCACAAATTTTCCCCACCCCCCTCGCATTTAGTGTCCTTGCTCGGAGTGACCCCCTTCGAATTTATGCAAAAGCTTTATGGTTCCTGAAACTAGAGTCTTCCGGGCATCCGACGGTGAAGATTTGGTGATCCTAGCTTGGACCGTTTTTGACTGATCCACCCGTGTGATGGACATACGAACGGACAGATGGACAGAATTGCAATGGCTAAGACGCGCTGAAAGCATCGCTGCTTTCGCGCGTAAAAATAAGGTACAAAGATTTCTTCAAGTGAAAAACAAGCTTCATTTTTGAATACAGTTACAAACAGCTCTAAATACAGGTGGCTGCTATGGCTGTGAAAATGAACAAGCATGCACTCAATAATTGTTAAGAAAAATTCATCCCCAGAAATTAACTTAGCTAACTATAATTAAAGCAAGATGGACTTGTTAACAGAATACTTAACATGATTGATAAATCATCAGTGTTTAGAGTACAATTTCACTTCGAACATGACAACGTTAGTTTAACAATGAGCACTTTATGAGCCTTGACCACACAGCTGATGTAGGCTACTAAGTGTGGCTTGGTGGCATAGCGGTAGCGTGTCAAACTGGTAACCCAAAGGTCCCCAATTTGATTCCAACCTGGTGCTGTGCAGTACCAGGCAACGACCTTGGGCAAGTTGTTCTGTCAGCGAACAGTATAATTTGGTACTGGCCTCACTGGTAGGAAGGTAACGGCAGTATATCGGAGAGGTCTGGCCTACCACCCATGTAACTGAGCTGTGGCTCACTGCCGGCTGAGGGCCTTGAAACAGAGATGAACACCGCCCTACAGACACATAGCTGTGTTCTAGTGCTGTTGACTACGGGAGTTTTACCTTTTACCTACTATATCATAACCACTTCACAAATTTTTCTTCTTTTTGCACAAAAAAAAGAAACCAGTAACAGCTAATTAAATCCTGCAGTTGTCACGATGTTTCCTGAGAACAAGAAAAAAAACATGAACATCATAGACTTTTTCACTGTAAGCACGTTGCGATTTTCCCCCTAAACATGCAGCAGATTGCGTGCAGAACAAAAGATGCATGCTGCAGACAAAACATTGTTCCTCTAAGAGGACAAAGAACATAAGAACAAATACTGCTTGGACCCTTTATGCACCGTGATGGGAAATGTGGTAAACTTTATACTCCCGGTTCAAAATTTCAAAGGACCCTTTATGCATATAACAAACCAAAAATTTGGCGTAAAAAATTCCCAGCTGTTGCTCAGACAAAAAAAGTAAATTTACGGCATACTTTTTGCACTAAATACTGAGTGTCGACTCAGCAAAGGAAGAATATTTATCATACCTGAAACTGTGGGAAGAAGACTATTTCCTTCACATACAGCTTTGCTTGGCATCCTAGTTTCTTGGTAGTTTGAAACTTTTTGTAGCCTTTCTTCACATAGCTGTGATTATCTTCCTGTTAAACACAAACACACTGGAATGAATCAATCAATGATATGCACACACCCTTCTATTCCAAGACATGCACACCACAGGACTCAAAAGCAATACAATAAAAAATGACAACAGTGCAAAATAATAAGATATGTTACTATTATATCTACTAGGCCACCAATGACTAGGGCCGACATCATTCACAAGGTGGCGCCACATACGGAACTATCGTTATGCAATTTTCAGCTAAACCACTGAACTGGAACGGCTATAGGCTTTCGCCCGTCTCGTAGCATTAGCTCAAATTTCTTGTCTGATATAGTTAGTGTATTTAATTAAATGTTATCGAGCCGACGATCGTACTCTGCAGTAGTTAAAAAATGAGCGATGATTACATCGCTCATTTTTTAACTAATGCAAAATTCCACAAAATTACATGGAGCTAAGTCTGCAGAACAGTGTAAATTACACATCTCGACTCAAAATTACACAGCCCATGGAAAACTGTGACCCCTACCAATGACAGCAAGCTAACATGCTTTTTAACTAATAACTGTAAATAGTGATTCATATTTAAATCATTCTCTAAGTAGCACAGCAAAAACATCATAAAATGATCAATAAACCTCACTTTTTATAAAGTTACATGGCCATTCTTGAAAAATGATATGCTGGTTTGCAAACAGTGCACCAGCACCACGTTATGCCTGACTTCAGTAAACGATGAAGCAGACTTTTTAAAAACAGCAAAGGTTAAACCAAGCATTTACCCAAAGTTTCAAAAACTCAACAACACCAATTAAAGCAAAAGTTTCCTTGATGTGAATACTGAATAATGTGTTGCTCCATGCTGCCTAAGACAACATATCAGAGTGCACATATTTTTCAGTGAGGAATTCCTTCACTGATAATGCCCCGGAGTGATACTTCATATGAAACAAAAAAAACTTAATTCTCATGCACGATCAATAAGAATAGAATAAAAATTCATAAATGAAACTGTACTAACTGCCCGTTCACGATCACGTGGTTTCCGTGGTTGGCCTGATGCACATTCTCGCACTTGCCACCCCAACACCATAAATGGCACACCAGTGAATGGCAGTGCATGTCCAGCTGCTGAAGCAGAATGTGCTTCTTCAAACAGAACAGACTTGTGTCTGCATCGTAGGATAACATCTGCAAAACACAACTTATACATTTACTATCTAGTATCTAACTGCCTCAAAGTAAATGTAATTCTGACATTCTAACATGAAAAAACGAAATCTATCAAAATACATTACCATACTTATAATCTATTTCCAGTCCTGATTATAGTTGCTTTATAGATAACAGATACCAAGATTTGTCAACATTCCTATAAAATTGGCCAAATAATAACTATTAACTAGAGCTGTCAAATTAACGCATTAATGCGTTAATGGCATTAATGTTAATGGCATTATTGCGTTAATGAATTAACGCACGTTAAAAAAAATTAATGTGAGTTAACAAAATTAACACATTGTATTTAATGGGGACTTTGGGGGTTTATTGAATTTAAGGGGGAAATTTCCAGCTCAGCCAAATCTATTCTGAGTTAATTTACCAAATTCAGCAAAGCCACAGTTCCAATATTCCGTGTTTGACAATCGAATGAATTCAAGTAACTAAACAGTGGTTGCCGTTTCATGACCACTGTGAACAAATAATTATTTTGACGACAGGCTAATAGATTTCTATGCTAGCTATGACGCCAGTTATTGTTGATTATACGCTTAGAATGTGTTTCTAACTTTCTATAGTCTACAGGCATGCACCCCAAACGTCGCGGGGGCCAGGGTAACTTACCCCCTACTCTTCTTCTCGATGCGCGTGGGTGCATTAATAACGTGTTAATTAATGCATTAAAAAAATTAATGCTTCGACAGCTCTACTATTAACAACAAAAGCTGACAAATAATTTCAGAAAGTCTATTATTCTTTCACTAAATAAATGCTTACGTAAGTCATATATGCTCACTTTTTGTGTTAAATTTACAATAAGGACCTGGCGTTGAACAAGTTTACAGAACTTTGCATAATGATGACTTACAGACAGTTAGCCTGTGTCCACTACCTCGATACGATACGATAACATACACAGATGTGCACAGACGCTGGTCTGACTTTTACCAAAGCCCAGTACAGTGCTGGGATGGGTAAAATGCATCAAGTGTCACAGACAGATGGTGATAGAAAAAGTCCTCAGAAAAACAACATGAATAGTGTGAGTCGGCTGGCAAAATAACTGAGAAAGACTCTGCAAGAGAGAATGAAAACAAGTATAATTGTGAATAGACAGGGATGACAGAGTACTCTACACTCCACAGGAGTGTCTAGAGATGGAAATGCTTAAATTCAAGTTAAATCTGGTGTGTCCAGGTGTAACTCCATGTAGTAATAATATGTAACAACTCTAACCGAACCATACCCGAGGTGTGTACGGCAACGTAGCAGCTACAAAATTTTGGCTGCGATATACTACGAGCTGCACCGGCATTACCGACGATCGCACCCACCGCACCCGCAGGAAATTACCGCACCGGCGCCTACAACGCCCACTAACCCTAACCGTAACCCTAACCCTAAGACAGCGTCCAATCGTCTGCAGCTGCCGCCATGCTCGAAGTGGTCGTTTTAGGCGCCGGTGCGGTGATCTGATGCCGGTGCGATAGGAATTGCTGCCGGTGCGGTGTTTCGCCACACCGTTTTACCCGTAGCAGTTCTAAACAGAACAGACATGGCTGTGCTGCGTCTGTTGGTGCGTCTGTGTTTACGTCTAACACAGTAGCGGACTGATAATAGATTTTTCGGTTTATCCCAAGCTTAAAAATCACACGAAACAATCAATCATTAGACACCAGACGCATTTTATCGTCACACGTGCACTGCACGCCGTATACCGAACGTACCACCACTTACCATCATCTCCGAAACCTTCGTAATCGTGCGAACAGCAAAAACAGCACCGTTATTGAACTGTTCGCTACGCACGAACTCATTTACCTCACCTAATGAAGTAAAAATCGCACTTCCAACGCCGCCATATTTGAAAATGGCGTTTACAAAGTGATTTAATGAGATGCACGGACTGGCTACAGAGGCGTGGCAACGACAGTAGGCGGGTCACAGGAAAATAAATGTGATATCTATGCAAACCTAATTGCGGCTTGGTGAAAAAGGCTTTACGTTTTTCTTTACAGTCTAGTCGTTGAAAAAAATAATCGTGGTGTATCTATAAGTAATTCCAGCTAAGCGTTTACTAAGTGTTTTGCAAAGGTGACTAAGGTGACAAAGGTGAATGACTCAGCTGAATGATGTTCTGGAAATGATCCCGTTTGAACCCGTGGGGAAAAAAAGTTATCAGCATTGTCGCTTCTGGGGTGGGCGATAATATGGGGATTTTTAGCGATTGTTACACCAAACTGTCCTTACTGTAACTTTCTGGGCATAGAAATTGCTGTAACATATATACCACTGATGGCCAGAATACTTTCCACGGCATGTGGATTATTGCAGTTTCAGCACCATGCCTGCCTTGATGAATAAGACACTGAAAGGCCATTAGGCCTATGCAGAAGTTTTAGTTCTTCGCTGTCCACGCAGGAAAGTTGCTGACCTTGTGCACACTCGTGGAATATCAGTTTTACACTACGACATACCACAGAAATCTGGTTTGTGTTCTATGCAACTGAATGACTGGTCTACAAAACTCTACATTGAAGCAGCTCTGTTGTTCTTTGGCACCACTTACTGCTCATGACTTCTTGTGGCTTCGCATGTTGGCTGTTTTTTTACTGCCGAGTCTTTGCTACCTTGGTTAGGCTTAATTCTCGGCTTTTGGCATCAATTTTTGGTCCTTGGGGGATAGTTCGCCTCTTGTGACTGCGTCCACATAAGAGTAAGTAACAATAAACAATAAATAGCGCCAGAGGTGTCTACACCATGCAAATGCTCCAAGAAAAAATAGAGGGGAGGTTTTTGGGGGGAAGTTAAAGGGGAAGTTGAATATTATTATTCTTCTGCATTTCTGATATATTTACGATATCTTGCAAGCAGAAGTGTTCTGTGATGCTCAGAATGCACCAAGTTCGTTGTTCATCGGGGCTCTGCCTTGGACCGTGCTGGGAGAGGTCATCACGCTCCCCCAGACCTCTATACAGCTAGGGAGGGGCTACCCTCTCCCAATTCCCCACCCTGTTGATGCCCGTGGCGCCTCACCTTTAGTTACAAGAAATTTCAGCTAATGCTCACGAGACTCGCGAAAGCCTATAGCAGTTCTTGTTCGCAAACTGTCAGTCTGTCTCCAGTCTTTTCATCACAGTTCATTCTTAGATTTTGTGCTGCAGCAGAAGATCGCAAAAATTAATAATAAGTGGCATGTCTGTACCTATTTGCAATCGTTTTCACGCTATACGAGATAATTGCGGTAAAATAACCACTTTTAGGAAGGGTAGCCATCTTTGACGCCCGCTTGCGCCGGCCTCCTTGAACCTAGGGGGTCGGGACTTGAACTGCTAAAATCTACGTTGAATGCTGAAAATTTCAAACGCAGGTTGTCTCGGTCTATCTCCAGCCATTTCATCGCAATTCAGCGTTGAAATGTGCGCTGCATCCAAAAATTGCGAAAAATGCACTAAAAATCTCTTTTTGAGGGGTTCAAGGTCATCGATGTTGATAGATCCAAAAAGCCTGTCACTGGTGCTTGTTATGATAAGCAGCATGTATGTACCTATCTGCAATCGTTTTCACATTATTTGAGCCAATAACGGCAAAATGACGTCTTTTTAAGGGGGTACATCTCTTTAACGCCCTCGTTCGAGGGGAACTCCTGCACCCAGTGGCATAAAATTTTGTCACGATAAACTAGAGATCTTGGGGCAGCCCACAGTGAAGATTTCATGATCCTAGCTTGCACCGTTTTTATACAGATCACGAGTGTGACAGACGGACAGACAGACGGACGGACGGACGCCCAGACGATGGCTAAGACGCGCAAAGCATTCTGTTTTCACGCGTAAAAAGGGAATTTGCTCCAAGGACTTAAAGGGATAGACACTCCTGAGTAATGCTCTTTATCGCATGCAAGTCAATCTCCATGGCAGTCCTTGCATTCCTGGTGTATTTCTGTACTGTTTTAGTCCTAGAAAAAAAAGGAAATTTAGAACCAAGTGTGCACAAAAATACGCCATTTTGAGCCCAAAATCCCCAAAAAAATTTCCGTGGAGGGGCACTGCCCCCTCCCCAGACTCCTGCCCCTGTGGGGTACCGACGTTGTAACACATGATCAGCTCTGTGTAGTTCGGAAAGTGGATCGCCAGATACTTATGGCGGAATGAATAACTAATTCTAACCCTAACTCATTATACTGTTGACATACTGTCAACTGTGTTTGGTGGGGCATTAAACTTTACTCACTTACATAAGGTCAATATTTAGACAATTATTACTGATCATAATGCAACATAAAATATCATTACTGACATTGTTATGTCGAAAAAAGTACAGCAGGTGATATGTAATGTATTGTCATGAGAATTCCAATGAAATGAAAGGTCTGATTTAAATCAACATCGGATGTCATGAAAATAGTCAGATTTCTTTGTGTCTTTAGACAGCCAGATTTTTGCCAACTTTGAACTCTGACCAATACACTGCTTGCTGTCTTGTATCATTGTATGCCGCTTACTTGTACTGTACGAATGACTAAAATGTGAACAGGGAAAATGGCGGCTGATCGTCTAGACCCGCACCAACTGCTGTTGCAGTTGGTGCAAACTATGCAGTCAACAAGTGGAAACACAAATGCATCCACGGCATCCACATCAGGTGCAGTTGCAAGAGAACACCGACTGCTATTTCGGGGAAGGAGCCGCAGACGTGAACGTGATGATAGTCGCAGCAATGACGATGGTGAAGTTGTTTTTTTGTTGGGTTTTACGTTGTTTGTCTGTGCTGCATGTGTCACTGTTGCCTCATTTTTACGCACGAGAGCTAGCGCATATTAGCCATGGTAATTCTGTTTGTCTGTCCGTCTCTCTGTTCGACGTCTTGGTGTCACGACCCGGTATTGTTTCATGACTAGGTGGGATAGAGACTTTTGGATTTTCACCTCATGATAGCCTAGAGTCTCTAGTATTTTGTGACAAAATTTTATGCCGCTGGGTGAAGGGGGTCCCCCAAACGAAAGGAAGAAAGAGGGGCAAACGCTAGGGGCAAACGCTAGTCTGATTTGTAGACAAGCATAAGCGTAACTCTACAGCGTTCGCAAGAGGGTGCCACGCAACTAACTCGTTATGCGATGGAGATGGAGATTGGTATTTGTATATTAACTTAGCATGAACACCCTAATTTTTACCAGTCGTTCCTTTTGCTATGCATCACCTCATCTCTGGAATCAACTCCTTCACTCACTTCATCAGCCGCGTTTTGATCTGCCTCTTCCTGACTCACCAAACTTCCATGATCATCTCACATCATCACTGTCACTATCACCACTCTTGTCATCCATCACCCCGTCATTCTTTCATTCCAATCTGAAGACTTACTGTATCTTTTTCTCAAATCGAATCCTCCATAGTCATTTTAGTTGTCATTATTATTTTGTTATTTCTTACCTTTTCAGTTTTTTCTTTCTTATTTCAGTTTTCTTTATTTCAGTCATTTTTCAAAAATAAGTTTCACATTTAACAATATTTCTATTCTCAGTATCTCTCATTTCATTTCTTTAAAAACATTTCAGTTCTTTTCAGCTTATGTGCTAGATTAAACTGACAGTTTGTCAGTCAGTTTTCAAGTGCAAATTCTATATTGTATTGTATTGTACCCACAAATTTAAACCTTCCTATAACATGTAAATTCCATTCTATAAATTCTAACACCTATTCATAAAAATACTCAGTCCTTTCCTCTTTCAGTAGCTATCAACATCGTAGTAATCGGTGTGGTGGTTATTAAGACATAGCCAAAAAGGAACCTAACCTTTTCTTATCCCCTTTTTACGCGCGAAAGCAGCTACTGCTTTCAGTGCATCCTTGCCATCGTAATTCTGTCTGTCTGTCCATCTGTCCGTCACACGGGTGGATCAGTCAAAAACGTTGCAAGCTTGAATTACCAAATTTCCACTGTCGGCTGCCCGGAAGACTCTAGTTTTAGGAACTGTGAAGGTTTTCCATAACTTAGAAAGGGGTCACCCCGAATGAGGGCGCTAAATGAGTGGGGGTGGGCAAAATTTGCGATTTTTGGCCAGTAAGTCGCTGTATCTTAGTAACGGTGCCATATAGTCCCTAAGTTACTAATAATCACTAATAGGAAGTCGTACACTGGCTTTTGATTGGCGCCAAATTCAATGACCTTGAATGACCTTGAACGCCAAAATAGGGGGTGTTATGAATTTTTTGGGCAATTTTGGGATGCAACACAAGTCTATATCATTCACAAGGTGGTGCCACGGAACTGTCGTTATCCGGATTTGGTATTTGTATATTAACTCAGTGCAAACACCCCAATTTTCAGCTACACTACTAAACCGGAACTGCTATAGGCTTTCGCGCGTCTCGTGAACATTAGATCAAATTTCTTGTTAGCTATTCGATATTCAATGAACAGTTAAAAGCATTTCTTTTGAATGCGAATAATATAATTCATTCTATTTAACTTGATTGAACTTTGTTGAATTTTCGATAGGGGATATTTACTGAAGAGAACACTGAACAATGTGGATGTTTCATTTTCTTGATTGAATTTGGTTGGTTTGTTGATTTTTACTTTAGATACTGTTTTTTACTAGGGATGTGACGAAGCAGAAAAATATACGTACGCATTCGTCAGATGCAAATATTAACTTAGTATTTGTCGAGTAATGAATGTGAATGCGAATACTCATTTAGCCTCAAGAAAACGTCACTATATCAGTATTTGAATCAAGTGAAACATCCAAAGTAGTGCAGTGTTTAGTCTATGTTTTTAAACATGTGCAGGTATGCCATGCCAAAAACGCAGAACTTGGACTCACACGTTTTGTGCTTTGGCCGGAATGCACTGTTCCATAGTTCCAAGTCAGCCAGAACTTATAGCACTGCAGCAGTGTGGCCTTGGTCTTAGAGATATCACATTCGACTTTGATGGAGATGCAGTCAATGTACAGGCCACAATTTGCAGGTTCATAATACTTGATTGTAAACTTTTTTTGTATCTCATCTTCACTATCCAGGTTGAGAGCTACACCCACTTCTGTACTTTTATCGATCACTAATTAGTAGAGCTCTCGAAGCATTGATTTTTTAAATGCGTAAATGTATTGTGTTAATTCTTTAACACGTGTGTTAACACGTTAATGATGCATCATATGTTGCTGATACTGTAAGTAGAGTACATTGAACTGGTGACTTGAATGACAACTGACAAACTTGTGCCTGTATTACAGGACTGTGACAGTATTGATGAAACGGCAACAAAACAATTTTTAATCAGTTGAATATTATTTGATTGTGAAATAACTGTAGTGGAATATTTTAACACCTGATTCACTAAATTACATATATTTACATGTGTGCATTAATTTTTTAACACGTGCGTTAATTTTTAAATGCTCTTTAATTCTTTAATGCATTAATTCTACCGCTCCACTAATTGGGTTTAAACTATATTATGGCTGTATGGTCTGTGGTTCTACATCATTCTCTTAATTATGGATGTAGGACCCACTCCATAATTAGGCTCTACTCTTAAGTCTCAGTGCCTTTTGTAACTTTCTGTCCTTTTATGTAGTGGCTGATGAACCTGTTGAGTGTTGTCTACATGCATATCAGAATACTTGTATGGAGCAGAATACTTGTTGATGTGCCATTAGGAAACTACTCACTCAGTGGCTGTTTATTTTCAGTGCATTTCCACGTCTTGAAGATGCAGGCGGTTTTGAGCTGCTGGTGTTGAAGTCAGGTTCACGTAAAATTCTGATTTCTACGTTCGTTGGCCCTGTGCCAGTGTCACGACTGACTGAAGCACATTACCAGTGGCCGTATTTACATACGCCTACTACGGAAGAATCTCGATGTAACACCAATAGAAGGTAAGGGTACCATTTGCTATTCATTTTCTCATGAAAACCATGATATTACCATTTTCAGCATTAGCTTTTTGTTGAGGTCACATTCTAAATGTTTGTGAACCTAAAAGTGTACAAATTGCCAACTGTGCTGCACAATCGCATTCTGGTGTGATATGACATTGGCATTGGTTTATTATGTGACTCTTTTTGCAAGTAGATATCAAGCTGTGTACTAGAGACATTTCACTGCAAAATTTACTGCATCCGAACCCATCTTATTAGTTCACTTTAAGCACAGTGCCGGAGAACGGGTAGCACAGCTTATGTCACCTGTGACTATTGTTGATAAGCTCAAATATAACTTTGTGTTACAACTGAAGCACGTAAATTCCTTTGTGGAAGTGAATGGCTGAGACTTTGTGCACATGATTTGCAACTCAGATGCTTAGCTGACTTTCTTTGTGTCAGTTGCTTTGAAGTTAGGTGAAACTGTAACGTACTGTACGTCTACAGCCAATACACTTTGGTTACAGTTGTTACGCGCGTAAGCAGCTACTGCTTCCAGCGTGTCTTAGCCATCGCAATTCTGTCTGTCTGTCTGTCCGTCCGTCACACGGGTGGATCAGTCAAAAACGGTGCAAGCTAGAATTACCAAATTTTCACTGTCGGCTGCCCGGAAGACTAGTTTCAGGAACCGTAAAGCTTTTCCATAAATTCGAAGGGGATCATTCCAAACGAGGGCGCTAAATGTGAGGGGGGTGGGCAAAATTTGCGATTTTTCAGTAACTGTGCGAGATAGGGCCTAGGTTACTATTAATCACTAATAGGAAGTCGTACACTGGCTTTTGATTGGCGTTGAATGCAATGACTTTGAATGACCTTGAACGCCAAAAAAGGGGGTTTTATGGATTTTTTTTGGCGATTTTGGGATGATTACTAAACATATTATACCTACTGCTTGTTTTAACTCAGTGATGTGTTTCTGTTTATTTGCAGCGTCAGCTTCAGAGCTGCAGCAGGAATGCTTGACGTGCCACGAAGTAATGCCAGTTACACAGATACCAGAGCACTATCGTGTTTACCACAGGTTTGTGAACTGAATGAAGAGTAGTAGTGATATTGCATTATAATAACTTACAATTTGATGGATAACCTGTGTCTTTTATTGGTATTGTTTTTTCCTGGATTTTAGTTTGGCTTCAACAAGTTAATGCTATGAGAAATGGGAGTTATGCAAATCTGTCTGTTAGCGTCTAACTTAACTGGTCATTTGGAACCAGCAACTGGGCCTAAGTTTTCTCTTTGCGGCATTTTTCTGACTGATGCATTCAAAGTGAGAGACAGGGTGGCAACAGATGCAGCACTTCTAAACACAGCAAAAAAATTCATTGTTGAACTGCATGCATTGTTCATACTTGGATGTTTACTGCAGGCAGGTTAACTATTACATATAATCAACCTCAAGGTCAACTCAACCTTCCATCCCTTCGAGGTACGTAAATCGAGTGCCGGCCTATCTGGTTGGAGCTAAGGCAGGCACGTTCACCTGCGTCAGGTGGCAACTAACACTGTGTGATCTTATATAGCAGGTGATGCTCCGTGGTTCTGAAGTGGATTTCTTATTCAGAGCTAGACGCCACCTTTAACTTTACTGTACTTACTCATGGCAATGTGCTTTTTACGCGCGAAAGCAGCTACTGCTTTCAGCGCGTCTTAGCCATCACAATTCTGTCCGTCCGTCTGTCTGTCACACGGGTGGATCAGTCGAAAGCGGTGCAAGCTAGAATCACCAAATCTTCACTGTCGGCTGTGTGGAAGACTCTAGTTCCAGGAACCGTAAAGCTTTTCCATAAATTTGAAGGGGGTCACCCCGAACGATGGCGCTAAATGAGAGGGGGGTGGTCAAAATTTGAGATTTTTGGCCTATAACTTGCTGTATCTCAGTAACGGTGCGAGATAGGACCTAGGTTACTATTAATCACTAATAGGAAGTCGTAGACTGGCTCTCGATTGGCGCCGAATTCAATGACCTTGAACGCCAAGATAGGGGGTTTTGTGGATTTTTTTGGCGATTTCGAACTGCGACACAAGTCTATATTCTATATGGCGCTACGGAACTATCGTTATGCGATCCAAATAGAGAATTTGGTACTTGTATATTAACCTAGCGTGAACACCCGAATTTTCAGTTAAACTACTGAACTGGAACAGCTATAGGCTTTCGCACGTCTCGTGAGCATTAGCTCATATTTCTTGTGAGATAAGACGAACCAATATGTGACATTTGCAGACTTACACTATCAATTAGACATATACTGCTTTAATGTCAATATCTGCAAGACATTTTGAGAAATCATTGAGAGACTTTTCTAAACATTGACAATGGTGTCATTATTGCTGTTATTAAAGATACTCATTTTTGCTATCATCTGTAATGTTCATTTTTACGCACGAAAGCAGATACTGCTTTAGCGCATCTTAGCCATCACAGTTCTGTCTGTCCGTCTATCTGTCTGTCACGTGGGTGGATCAGTCAAAAAAGATGCAAGTTAGGATCACCAAATCTTCACCGTCGACTGCCTGGAAGACTCTAGTTTTAGGAACCGTAAACTTTTCCATAAATTTGAAGGAGTTGCCGCGAACGAAAGCGCTAAATAAGAGAAGGGTAGGAAAAATTTGCACTTTTCAGCCAGTAAGTCGCTCTATCTCAGTAATAGTGCAAGATAGGGCCTAGGTTACCATTAATCATTAATAGGAAGTCGTACTCTCGATTGGCGCCGAACTCAATGGCCTCGGATGACCTCGAATGCCATAGTAGGGGTTTGTGGTTTTTTTGGTCGATTTTGGGCTGCGAGACACATTTCAAGAGCAAATTGTGCCGTAATCAAATGAGATAGACATAGACAAGCTGCATAAGAAATTTTCAGCATTGAACTTAGATTTTGACAGTGCAAGTCTCGATTTTCGAGACTTTGACCACAGTTTTTGAGTGTTCAAGGTAACCTGCGCGTGAGCGCATCAAAAAAAGTTAGCCCCATAAAAGTCGTTATTTTACCGTTGTTAGCCAGTCTTTCATAAAAACGGTTGCAGATCACCATGGGCATGCTATCATCACAACAAGCACTAGTGACGAGCTTTTTAGTCGTATCGACATAAATGATTTTGAAAGACCCTTAACTTCGAAAATAAGGGGTTATATTAATTTTTGCGATCTTCGGCTGCAGCGCACACTCCAAGAATGAACTGCGACAAAATGCTGACATTTTGCGAACAGTAACTGCTGTAGGCTTTTGCATGTCTCGTGAGCATTAGCTCAAATTTCTTGTTATTACCTTCTTTTACGAGCTTCATAGCTTTAATTTTGTGACTAATATTTCAAAGAAGAATTGCAGTTTGCACGCAAAGTAATGGTGTCCTTTGCCACATTTCGGTAGTATTACTTGTGTGAAGTGTTCACTAAGTGATTTTCACCATGGGACAGCCATGTTTAGCAGTGTACACTGTTCATCTGCAAAGTATGCTACAAAATGTGTTTTAATGAATACTGTTGCATGTGATGATACTATTTGTTTTTGCAGTGAGAGCACAAATAGTGATGTAAGAAGCTTGGTAAACTATATGTTGGATGCTTTGTTACAGTTATTTCAGTGGCGGATCTACTGGGGTTGTAGCCATCATGTTGCCCCAAAGTCAGGACGTAGTCTTTGCATTTGTGTATCGTAGTAATGTAATTTCTTAACAATCTGCACGAAAATGCTATCTACAGTACATGCTTTTTCCGTAATTGCATTTTAAAAGTATGCAGTCATGCATCAACATTTGGCGTACATATTGCTGATTACTTTGGTCTGTTCAATTCATGCGTAGAGAACTTGTAGCAACAATATGCAGCAGTACATAGGACCACTATTCAGTGTTATCCGATTACATGCTGATGTAGCTTTTTATGTTGCTGGTAAAGGCATACTTCAAAATTACTGCTTTATAATCCACAACAAACAATGACTGCATGTGGAGACACCATCTCAACATTTATCTTTTATAGGGAGGGGTTACCTCTTTCACTTCCATCATCTTTGCCTTTTTGAACTTAATATTTCTGAGCCGCCACTGACATATTTAAGTAGTTAAGTTTGTTATTTGTTGAAAACTTCACATTGTACTGTAATTTCACACCTTTCCAGTTAGGGCTCGAATCATTGACTTTCTGTGGATTGTGATTTCAGTCCACGATGATATTGTGATATCATCACTAGCCACTAGTGCCGATGACTGCACATGACATAGGTATGCGACCACGTAACTTGCACTCTCACAGCACAAAACAACGGGACTGTGCTGACTGTCTGTTTTGTGGGGGCTGGGATGTGCATGTGCACGTTACAAGAGGTAGACGATGATGCCAGCCATGTGAACAGGCGTTTGCATGGTACGCTGGAGACTCGAATTGACATGATGCGGTGAGCAACTAGCAACAGTCAAGGGTACATGGCAGCGGGCACATGCCCTACTGCAGAAGGTCAGCTGACTTTTCCGGCACCGGTGTGGATGGGTAGCACTCCTGTAGCTAGACCTGCACGTCCTTGATGTAGTCGTCAGTATAGTAGCTGCTGTGTCTGCATCGGCCGCTGGCTCCCATGCTTGTTCCATCTATCTAGGGTACTGCGATGAGATGCCGCTGTGACAGTGCGGGATGGAAGACTCACGCTGCACATACAGCTGAGCTCAACTGATGCAACCCTGTGTGGATACACAGTTAACCCTGTTGATCTAGCTGTTACTACACCATGGACGCCGTAAAAACGTGCCACTTTGCTTTTGTCCATATCTTCACCAGATATTAACTGATTTTCAGTGTTCTTTCACTGGTACTTTCTGTGGACAGTTGGCAATAAAGGGACTGAAAAATATTACGCCACACGTTAACTATGTTGCTACACTACCTTGTGGAGTATAAATGCAAGAAAAACCAGCAGTAATAAACTTCAGGCTAAGTTGTGGGGAATTTGATGATATTTAGTCTATGTTATATACTGTTATTATTTCTCCTGAACTCTGATGTCCGATCCTGCTGATGTTCTATCCTGCTTTCTCATCTTCCGTTCTCTTGCCCAGTTCCATCAGTCTGTCATCTGTCGTCCCTTTTGATCTGTTGCTTTGTTGTTATTATTTTATTTTTATCTAAGTCTAATTTGGTCTTACTTTGTTCATTATATTTTTAAATCTAGCTCCGAGATGAACTAGGTCCTATCTGTTTCTCGCTAGTTCATCTCGGAATAGTAACGACTCAGTGATGAAGATGATTCAAAAACGTTTAACTGTTTGTTCAATTTCTCACATCACATTTCTTTATGTCAAAATTAGCAAAAACATAATACATAAGTTCAAATCATGTAAATTTAAACAAGCCTCGATTATCTTATCTTATGGTAAGGCTGTGAAGTGGAGCAGGAAGATGATGTGTGTAACTTAAACTCGTATCATAGTGCCAATTTTGTGCTACAATACTGTCATATTGAGAGTCTGCAATGATAACGTAGTTCGCTGTCGTATGATTCGGCTCTATTTCGACATTCCATCATAAAGGCAGCACACTTGACAGTTTTGTAATCTGATTAATATGTAATTTTTTGGTTAGCTTGTTAGCTTTCAGTGATGTTGATTGCATTTACAACGTTGGAGTGTACATTACATTTTTCCTGTTGTTTGTCTACTTATAACATTCCTTGATTGATGTTGATTGGCATCGGTCGTACTAGTTGGCAGTGCTGTTAATATTTTACGTGTGACAGCAGGTACTGCTGTAGCGCGTCTTAGCCATCGCAATTCTGTCTGTCCGTCCGTCTGTCCATCACACGGGTGGATCAATGAAAAATGATGTAAGCTAGGATCACCAAATCTTCACTGTCGGCTGCCTGGAAGACTTTAGTTTCAAGATCCATAAACTTCCATGAATTCGAAAGGGGTCACCCCGAGCGAGGGTGCTAAATGACAAGGGATAGGGAAAATTTACGATTTTCAGCCAATGCACATGCATCGCTGTCACGCATTCCCCTTGCGTTAGCTGGGCTTTTCGTGCTGTATACAGTTTTATTTAATTGTTCACAAAACTTACAAAGTGTGATCGAACTGATTACTAGCGCCAGTGCATAAATGCATTACAGTAACGCATGAAACAGTCTTTCTGCTTTAGTTGCATTTGCGAACAGAATTTCTGGGCTGGATAACATTCATAGTTTATGGCCCAGTGTCGTAAGAGGCAACTGATCTGAAATTCTTTAATGTATGGAATTTATCTGTTTCTTTGCACAGTTTTCTCAGATTGTGATCATTAGTCAAGTGCTTTGTTGTCCAAAAATGCGTGTGTAATGTGTTTGGTAAGAAATTAAACGGTATTCGATTTCCACTACGAGCACTTTTGTTCCTTATTAATTTCTTTATTTGTGTGTACCTGTGCTTTTTGTATAGATTTTTTGTCCTGTGAATTTATAGTTGTTTTCATTTCTTGTCATTTTTTGCACCACCATTTACACAAGGAGCCACTTTAGTTTCCTGTAACTTTCTGCTAAAATTTTACATACTTTTTTATTATGTTCATTAATTTGTGTCATGTAATCTATTACTCTTCCTCATTCGGTTATTACTAACACACCTTTGGTGTGCTGATGTGCCATTATAGGACACTGAAATGCAGTTGTTTATTATTGTATGTTTGCGACATAGTAAGTTAGTACATGAAAGGTGCATTTCTGTACAGCATCATCACTGAAGCCTGTAATGCATGAACACCTTGCAACCCATGCCAGCAGCAAATGTTAACTGAACAAGTTACATAACCAATAAGTAACTGCTGGTTGTGCTGTGTTGTGTATAGTGAAATGTTGCGATTTTGCAGAGTGACTTTGATGACAGCACAACTGACGTCACTGTCAATACACAGTCTGCTGAGAACCAGTGGCCTTCATCGTCTTCGATTGGTCATGACACTAACACACTGCCTGACCTGGAATCTTCTCCTTCTTTATCAGCACCAGCACCTCCAGCAATATCTTCTATTCAAGATTGTGTTTCCATTGCTGCAGGAATGTTAGTATTTCTTTTCTCATCATAGCATGCACAAACCTTTCTGCTTTCTTTTTGATTCGACAATATTACAATTCCAAACTAGCTTCTTATAACATCATTCACGCCTTGCTCTCCGAGACTGTATATCAGCAAGCATAACTGCATAACTAATAAAGCTAGGATGCTCGAATTTGGGTTCCAGTGCTTTGGCATAATGGCCCACTTGTCAACCAAATGTTATCAATTTTGAGATGGTGAGCTGTGGATCATTGTTTGAGTTGACAATGGAATGATGGTCTATGCATGTGTGTGTGTTTCTTCATTTGTGTTACTTACAGCAATTTCTTTGAACATTCAGAAACACACTTGACCCAGTCTGGTAATAAATGCACCTATAATTGTTTGTGTGGACAGCGACAGTGGTGATCCGATGACTGTACTGCGCACATTCCAAAGTCAAGTGATGTATGGTCGTCCACTTAATTTAACATCTACATCAGAAACACTTGATGGAGAAACGGTTCCAATTTTCGTTGATCGGTTTCGACTCCTGTCAACGACGATCGATGAATTGTTGCACTTGTACGATGATGGATGTGATTTCAGGAAGCCCCTAGAAGTCACTTTCTATGATGAAAGGGCACGCGATTTAGGTATAAGGAATTTTGGCTTTTCTTCTATTGTTAGTTTGACAAACATTTACAATAATAATGATGAAAAGCTTACTGGGAATAAAATTTTAATGAATGGTTTATTGTACTTTGTACCGTATGTGCAACGGGGGCCTTGAAAAATCTCTGTGCCTATAGCCTCTCAAAGCTTTAATCTGACCCTGCTGTGGGCTCAGATATGCCCCAAAATACACTTTTTGGTCTTGTTAGGAAGATATCTTAGGTATTTGTTGATGGAATTTGAGCAAACTTTCACCACTAAACGACTTTGTGATAAGGATGAACGCAACAAATTGTGGGTTCAAGGGTGAAGGTCACGGTGGCGTCAAATATGTCCCAAGATGCACTTTTTAGCAAGTTACATGTTGGCGGAGGCATAATAGTCGACGGAGTCGTAACCCGTTTAGTTCATCTTTAGGCTATTACCAACAGCATAAGTATGGCATTGAATGGACTTAGGTGCTGATGTGCCATTAGAAACTGCTCACTCATTCACTCATAGACGTAGACCATTGTTCACACCAGTAATGAGTCATTTATCATTTTCATTGACTTAAGGCACATGTTGGCTCGGTAGCTGTTTGCTGACCAAGTGTCATACTAGGCTCTGCTGTTTGTTTAGTTGGTTGGAGATACTGATTTCTGTTTGTACAGTTCTTTGGGTTTATTGATTTGTGTATGTTACCTGTACTATTTTGTTTGTCATCACCAGCAATTTGATTGGCTGTGAATGCCACATCCAGAATTACATTGTGTTGGAAGGGACGTTAAGTTCTGCTCACAATTGACCTGCAACCAGTATTTCATGGTGTGCATGTTCTTTCGTAGGGGGTCCACGAGTTGAGCTCTTCACTCAATGCCTGAAGGCACTGGTGGAGGAAGAAAGCGGCCTGTTACTGGAAGCAAATGGTGGATACAAAATCACTAGCAGCAGTACACTAGTGGATAAAAGGCGTTACTTTGCAGCTGGTCTTATCAGTGGTGGGTTTGTTTAGCTGTTCTGTTTCCTTATTGGACGTTCCATTTCCATATTGCCAATGCAGTACAAATCCCCAAAGTAATCTGTAGTGTATTTCAGTCATCACAGAGACACGAGTGCGTTGACCACAGAACTCCGTAGCCCAAATATTAATGGAGCTGTAAGCATAACAGCGTCTTAGTGTGCGCCTGGCCTAGCGGCTATGTCAGGACTAACAAGTTCGAGACTAATGGACAAAGTTAGTCGGTATGCAAAAAGACGACGTAGCGGTCGGACTAGCAAGTCCCGGCATAGTTGATGTCAGGTAATTACTATAGTTAGCCTCACTTGCAGCTTGCTCGGGACTAGTTGGTAGTTACCCAGTCGTTGTGTGAGATTTGCTGTATATTTTGTTGAACTAAAAGGTTAATGGATGAAATGCATCATTAAGATACCTTGCATGGCCACTTAATTTCAGTTACATGGCTTTTGAAGTGTGCAACACAGTATCTAATGCATCGTGACAATCACCGTCTTTCGTTGTTGCCTACAATTTGAGGCAACAACGACAGATGGTGATTGTCACAATGATTGTCACAAATTGTTATTTTTATTTCATTTCTGTATGAAATCACACTACTTAATGGTTATTACTTTTACTATGTTTTGCTTTTTCTACAGGTGTAATGTGAGTTGGCTGTGGTCTGTGTGATTATCACTGATAAATATTTATATTTGTGACAGCTTGAATGTGAGCTGAATGTAACAGCTGTTACGCTGATGATCCAAAATTGTCAGTTTGCGATATTTGTCTGTATGTTAAAATGAGTATTATATGTAAATTTTTACACGCGCTAGAGAATGACCAAGTCTTACTAGCGCACCCCCCACTGGGGACGGGGGCCCACCTGACAACTTTTTTCAAAAGGGGGTCAAAAATTGGCTTAAAATGTAGCGATAGAAAAAAAAAACAAGAAATTTGAGCTAATGCTCACGAGACGCGCGGAAGCCTATATAGCAATTCCTTTTCGCAAACTGTCAGTCTGTCTCCAGCCTTTTCGTCGCAGTTCATTCTTGTATTTTGTGCTGCAGCAGAAGATCGCAAAAATTAATAATAAACAGCATGTCTGTTTCTATTTGCAATCGTTTTCACGCTACACCAGATAATTGCAGTAAAATAACCACTTTTTAGGATGGGTAGCCGTCTTTGACGCCCGCCTGCGCCGGGCTCCATGAACCTAGAAGATTGGGACTTGGACTGCTGAAATCTACGTTTAATGCTGAAAATTTCATATGCAGGTTGTCTTGTTCTAACTCCAGCCATTTCGTCGCAATTCAGTATTGAAATGTGCGCAGCATCCAAAAATTGTGAAAAATTCACTAAAAACCTCTTTTTGAGGGCTTCAAGGTCGTTCAAGGTCATCGATGTTGATGAATCCAAAAAGCCTGTCACCAGTGTTTGTTATGATAAGCAGCATGTATGTACCTATCTGCAACCGTTTTCACATTATTCGAGCCAATAATGGCAAAATGACGTCTTTTTAAGGGGGTACCCCTCTTTGACGCTTTCGTTCGATGGGAACCCCTGCACCCAGTGGCACGAAATTTTGTCACGTTAAACTAGAGACCTTGGGGCAGCCAACAGTGAAGATTTCGTGATCCTAGCTTGCACCGTTTTGATACAGATCACGAGTGTGACAGACGGACAGACGCCCAGACGATGGCTAAGACGCGCGCGTAGAAACTGATCACGACAGCGAGAATCACGCTTTACTGCATTGTTTTTCAGCTTAACTGAACATCACAAACTAAAGAAAATATGCCCAATGGTACTCTACTTTGACTAACTG